>Ga0247840_10002176_pt1 | contig 35607 bp, 26 predicted proteins | sample LaCruzMarch2015__FD_192404 | JGI IMG/M metagenome (GOLD analysis project Ga0247840, IMG submission 192404) | Freshwater microbial communities from meromictic Lake La Cruz, Castile-La Mancha, Spain - LaCruzMarch2015_17m | ecosystem: Environmental > Aquatic > Freshwater > Lake | place: Spain...
TATAGACACTTAAAGCGATGGTTTCAGGTTGATAAGCAAGGATATCCTCTATTAGATTCAACGGAGCTTTACAGAGTCCTTCAAAGATCTTGGCCTCATGCGTTTCAGGTTTGGTGACCATCAACCATCGTAAAGCCAGATTCTTATGGATATAGCTGACATTCAAAGCTACGAGTGCTGTTTTCATATGTGTCCATTCTATCAAAGCTAGACAACTTATGCTATGATGAAAACCGATGAACGAGAATGAACCATGGCTTTAAAAACAAAAACAAAACAATTGATCTTACTTCTGGTTATTTATCTTTCCTTTATTTCATTAGGTTTGCCTGATGGTTCTTTAGGTGTAGCTTGGCCATTAATGAGAGTTGAATTTAGAATGCCGATCCAAGCGGCAGCTTGGGTAGTCCTTGTTACCTTGCCTTTATCGGCGATTTCTAGTGTGATGAGTACCAAGGTAGGCGCTCGATTTGGTTATGGGAAAGTCACCACAGGAAGTGCTTTACTTACTGCCTTTTCACTCATTGGGATCGCTTTATCTAGATCCTATTTTGGACTACTTTTCTTTGGGATTGGTTTAGGGATAGGACAAGGGGCTGTAGATGCCTTATTGAACTACTATGTAGCTCATCATTACAGTTCTCGTCATATGACTTGGCTTCATGGATTTTGGGGCGTAGGTGCTACATTAGGTCCTGCGATCTTTACCTTATCCTTAGCGATGACTGGAAAATGGACCTCTGGTTATATAAACATTGGTTTACTTCAAATCTTCATTGGGATCATCTTACTTTTAACGATAGGATTCTGGGATCAAAAAGTTGAAGTCCAAGTTGAAGAAAAAATTGAAAAAGGAAAGTTTGAACCACGAATGATCTATGGTTTATCTTTCTATTTCCTATATGTAGGAGCTGAATTTGGGGTAGGTTTATGGACCAATTCTTATCTGGTTGAATCGCTTCATATCGATCCTAAGATCTCAGGTTTATTTGTGGCTGGGTATTATGCGGCCATCATGAGTGGAAGATTTTTATCAGGCATCATTTCGAATAAACTTGGGAATCAAAATATGCTTAGACTTGGTTTAAGTATCGCCATCTTAGGTTTAGGACTCTTAAGTTTAAAACCCAGTGCGGAAGTGACACGTATCGCACTTATTTTAACGGGTCTAGGTTTCGCCCCCTTATATCCATCGATGATGCATGAGACTCCTAAACGATTCAATATCCCAAATGGTGCTTTAATGATCGGTCTACAAGTCGGTGTCTCTTATGTGGGTGGGACCTTGATCACCAATGCCTTGGGTCAATGGTTCGCATGGACTTCCATCGATTGGCTCTATCCGATCATCTTCGTTCTTGCTCTAGGAATGATGATCGTTTCTGAGTTTTATAAAAGCAGCTCAAAGCAGTTTAAATCAACTGAATCGACTGTGATATGATATGACTATGTTTGATAAAGATGCCTTCATCAAAAGCTTCTTTAAATGTGATGCCTATACATTAGAAAAGCTCAATAAAGGATTAACCAACGACAATTATTTGATCACCGTTTATGATCAACGTTTTGTCTTAAGGGTCCCTAAAAGCGATGCGAATCAGATCGTAAACTTTACCCATGAGGAAAAAGCATTAGAACTCGCAAAAGAAGCTCAATTGGATGTGACTACTCTTTTCTATGACCCAACAACAGGCATTAAAATGACCAAGTATGTGGATGATCTTAAGACTTATAACGATTACTTAAGAGATGATAAACTGATCAGAGTCGCTCACTTGATGAGAAGACTTCATTCAATCAAGAAAACCATAGGTTATGATTTTGACCCTATCGCTCGTTATCATCAATATCGATCCTATGTAAAAAAGCCTTTGATCGATGATCAAAGCGCTGAAAAGGTCATACAAGAGATCAAATCTATGCCTTATCAAGCTACTTTATGTCATAACGATTGGGTTGCAGGCAACATTGGTTTTACCCAACATAGAGATTATCTACTTGATTATGAATATGCAGGAGATAATGATCCTCTTTTTGACGTCATGAGCTTCATCACTGAAAACAATATCCCACTAGTAGACCGTGAGTTATTCTATAACGTTTATTTTGATGCCCCACTAACACCTTTAATCAGATCATATTTAAAAGCCTATGAAGATTTCCATAACCTCTTATGGTGCACTTGGGCCATGATGATGTATGAAAGTAGACAAGATGATATCTATCTCAACATCGCTTACGATAAACTGAAACAATTCACTCAAACATAAAAAAAGATCCGCGAGGATCTTTTTAAATTAAGCAGCTTTTTCGATGGCTTTCTTGGCTTTTTCAACCAAAGCACTGAATCCTTTAGGATCATGAATGGCCATTTCAGATAACATCTTACGGTTGACCAATACATTGGATAATTTCAATCCATTCATCAATCTGGAATAGCTGATATCGTTCATTCTGGCTGCTGCGTTGATACGAGCAATCCAGAGTTTACGCATTTCACGCTTGAGATTACGACGATCTCTAAACGCATATTTCCATGAATGCATAACCTGTTCATGGGCTGTCTTATAAATTGTATGTTTGCTTCCAAAATAGCCCTTGGCTAATTTTAAAATGCCTTTACGGCGTCTTCTGGTGACATAACCACCTTTTACTCTTGGCATGTGCTTCTCCTACCTTTGAATCAACAATTTGATACGCTTGAAATCTGCCTTGCTTACCAGTGTTGATTTTCTTAAATGTCTCTTCTGCTTGTGGGTCTTATTGGCTGCAAAGTGGGATACGTACGCGTGGGAACGTTTCAACTTTCCTGTGCCGGTGACTTTGACGCGTTTGGCCAAAGCACTCTTTGTCTTCATTTTTGGCATAGCTGCTCCTCTATTTTGTTTTCTTAGGACTGAGAACCAAAATCATGGTACGGTTGTCCATTACCGCCGGCTTTTCAATCACCGCAACTTCACTCATCTGTCTCGCAAATTCATCCATGACTTTTTGTCCAACTTCAATGTGGGTGATGAGACGACCTCTAAAGCGCATATCGATGCGGACTTTCATGCCATCGGCAATCCAATCCTTCGCATGGTTGAGTTTCGTTTCAAAGTCATGAGTGTCAATGACCGGTGATAAGCGCAAAGGTTTGACTTCAGTCACTTGCTGATTCTTCTTTGCTTCTTTGTTTTTCTTTTGCATTTCGAAACGATATTTGCCATAGTCCATGATCTTACAGACAGGTGGCACAGCGTTAGGCGCAACACAGAAGAGATCCAAACCGTAATCATACGCCTTTTCAAGAGCTTCTCTGCGCATCAGATGTCCCAACTGTTCTCCGTTAGGGCCGATGACCAAAACCTCTTTAAAGCGAATGTTTTCATTCACCAATTCATCGTTTACAGGTCGTTTTGTGATATAATAGTCCTCCATTTCAAATAAAAAGCGGGTGTGAGTTTCCCGCTTAAAAGTACCAAAAATGTTTTGTAGCACGTACCCATGACTTAAGCCATCAGGTGAGAAGCAGGAACTTCTTCTTTCCACAGTTATTTGCCTAGTTAGTTTATCATGATTAAAACCAGGTGTCAAACAAATCTATAGCGTGTTATAATCTTTTAGTATCAGCGAGGTTTCCTATGAAATTAAAGAGCAGTTATTTCTTTACCTTACGTGAAAACGTTAAAGATGAAGACTCCGTATCCGGTAATCTTTTAGCCAGAAGCGGAATGATCAAGAAGAATTCTTCTGGGGTCTATATGTATCTTCCTATGGGCTATAAGGTCCTAAAGAAGATCGAACAGATCATCAGAGAAGAAATGAATAAAACTGGAGCTCAAGAAGTCTTGATGCCTTCGTTGATCCCAGAAGAGATCTATGAAGCTTCAGGAAGAAGAGCACTAATTGGAGCCTCTATGTTTGCCTTAAAGGATCGTTTTGGGAAGCCTTTCGTTTTAGGACCTACCCATGAGGAACTCTTCGTTATGGCAGCCAATCATCACGTAAAGTCCTATAAGGATCTTCCTTTTAATCTCTATCAATTCCAAACCAAATTCAGAGATGAACCAAGACCTCGTTTTGGGCTCATAAGAGTAAGAGAATTCATTATGAAGGATGCCTACTCTTTCGATAAGGATCTGGATGGACTTACTTTATCTTATCAGAAAATGTATGATGCGTATAAAGCGTCGTTTGATCGTATGGGTCTTAACTATAAGATTGTTACCGCAGATACAGGGGTTATGGGAGGTCTTCTCTCTGAAGAATTCCAAGCGGTGACCGATATCGGTGAAGATCGCTTGGTTCTATGCGACACCTGTGAATTTGCCTCCAATATCGAAGTCTCCCCTTGTGTGACTCACGATATCCCTTTAGAACCTTTTAAAGAACTCAGTGAACTTTATACCCCTAACGTAGGTAAGATCAAAGATCTCGTTGAGAATTATCAGATCTCAGAAGATAAGATGACCAAGTCGATGATCTATATGATCGATAAGACATCAGTATTGGTTATGGTGAGAGCTGATGATGAGATCAACGAAGTCAAACTACAGAAACTCTTCAGTGCTACCGTCGTTGAACTCGCCAGTGCTGAAGTCGTTGAAAACTTAAGTCACGCTAAGATTGGTTATGCGGGGCCAATTGGAATCAACATCAAGATCGTTGCGGATCATCGCATCAGATCCATGAGCAATTTCCTCGTAGGCGCCAATAAAACAGATTATCATTTCCAAAACGTGAATGTTGATCGTGACTTCAAAGTCACTCAATACGCAGACATCAGAAACATCAAACCAAACGATGAATGTCCTAAATGTGGGGGTAAGATCTATTTCAACAATGGGATAGAAATCGGAAATACCTTTAAATTAGGCGATAAATACTCAAAAGCCTTAGGACTTGAATATCTAGACGCAGACAATACGCTTCATCCTGTCATCATGGGTTCCTATGGAATAGGTCCTGGTCGTTGTTTAGCGGCCATCGTTGAACAGAATCATGATGATTTCGGGATCTTATGGCCTAAGGCATTAGCGCCTTATACCGTAGGCTTAGTCATCATCAATACCAAGATCGAGCTTCAAAACACCACCGGGGAAGACCTTTATCAACAACTCCTTCAAGCAGGCGTCGATGTCTTACTCGATGATCGTGATGAAAGAGCTGGGGTCAAGTTCAACGATATGGATCTGATTGGGATTCCTCTAAGAATCACCATTGGGAAAACCCTTGAACAAGGCAAAGTCGAAGTTAAATTCAGAAATGAAAAAGAGATCCAATTGGTTGATCTCGATCAAGTGCTTCCCTTCGTTAAAAACTTTCTTAAATAAGTAAAAAGCTGATTCAAATAAAACACATCAAACTGTCAACATCGAAGGTTGACAGTTTTTTATTGAAAGGATTATCAAAAATAGTCCACGTATCGTACAGTAACCACTTCGCTCTTATATAGGAACAAAATAACACCTATACTAGATATTCTCTAGATGACTAATTTATCCAAGGATAACTAAGGTCAGGTTGATGAGCAGTTCTTTATCTTTTGGGTCGGATGCTGCAATGAGAATAGCCAATGCTGCAAGTGTCTCATCATTGATTCTCTTGTTTCCTAAGATAAACAAAGCTTTGTTTCTGTCTAGAAAATACAAGAAAATCGTTGATGCGATTCGTTTGTTTCCGTCGATGAAACTATGATTCTTTGTGATCAAATAAAGCAGATTGGCTGCTTTTGATTCTAAAGTTGGATAGAGTTCCTTCCCATCGAATGTTTGATAAATGGTGGATATACTTGAGTTAAAGGATTGATCGCGTTCTTTAGCAAAATTATCACTTTTCCCAGAGAATTTGCTACGATGAATGATATCCATACATTCACTGTAATTGATCTGATAAGTATCATGAATTCCTTCGGGTGCTTCAAATGTCCGATGATCATAATCATCTAAAATTGAAAGACCTCTATTGTATGCGATAAGGAATTGTAGGACATCATTCCCGCTTAATGGTAAATTGCCATCAAATTGTCGATATGTATCCAACATTTGAGTGATTTCGTTTAGATTTGGAATTTTAATCTTTGTTTGGTTTATGATGTATCCTTTTTTAAGATAGTCTGATAATACACCATTGACCCATTTTCTAAATTTCGTAGCTTGCTTCGATTTCACTCGATAACCGACTGACAAAATGGCATCTAAATTATAGTGCTTAATCTGTCTTTTAACCTTTCTAATACCTTCATTTCGAACTACCGAGAAATCCTCGGTAGTTGAAGACTCATCGAGTTCAGCATCATCAAAAATGTTTATTAAGTGAAGTCCAACATTATCTACGCTTGTTTCGAAAAGATCAGCGATTTGCACTTGTGTCAACCAAACTGTCTCATGGGCAGGATCAAAATTCACATCTAAGCTTACGTGACCATCTTCACCATTAAATCTAACTAGAATATTGTTAATAATGGGTTCTTTCATATGTTAATTATAACATTCAAGATTTGAGGAATATCGTACACAATCTGTATTATACAGATTTTTGGACATCTTCATTTCCTATAGTTTCAATTGAGTTATTGAGTCGTATTCTCATCTTGGGAGAAAATCATAAATTTAAGTATATGAACTCTTTGGCCATACAAATAATCATAGAAACGTAAAAGTCGGAAAACAATGAGAAAGGAATAGCTGGAATGTTCTTAAAAGGCAGAGACCTAAAGTATTGTGAAAGTTTTAAACTCAACTCATGTCCACCACAAAACTAAGAAACCCGCTTAAACAGCGGATTTTTTGATAGTTTCAGGGCATTTTGACCATACAAATATTTATTCTAGAAACTGCAATTAAAACGGAGCATATATTAGGATTTGGTTTATTCTTTCGCTGGCTTTTCTAGTTCTTCAAACTCTTAACAAACCCTCAAAACCTTCTATTCTTTTACTGTAATTAACATTTTGTATAGTCATAAAAATATGTTATCTTAACCTTCTACCACTATGTAATTTTACGAAAAGACTTCGCCTTTCTCAGTAAATCTCATATCTTAGTATCGGAAACGCCTTTCTCTTAGATATATTTAACGGTTTGATCTTTCATTTACTGAGTATACTTGCTATTGTTGCAGGGCATTCTGTTTCACTTCTGTTGCACCCTTATGATACTTCTCAGATGGCTCATTTATAAATCCACTGAATTCCACATTATTCCAGATTAATATAATTGTCTAGTCGATCTATCCATAAGTGCCATCATGGCTTTAAACCCTCTACCAACCTGATCAAACACCAAATCTTTATCAGTGTCGCTAGCCTTGACAAAATATGTGTTACCGATTTGAAATCGCGTCTTATTACTAAATGAGTGATACCAAATACTCAAAGAATAATCGTTATCATCCAGTTCAAATATAATTGACTCACCATTTTTAAGTGCTAATTTTCTCTCTTCACCACTATCACTAGCTATAATAACATCATAAACATGGATAGATGCTGCAAAGTATTTTGTACGATGAATCTTTATATTTTTCATTTATCTTCCTCTATGTAAATTGTTTATTAGAATATATTATATCACAATCTCAACTTGGCAAATAGGTTTTGTATTCTTCCAAATTTCTAAAAGGATAGTGATTCAACTTTATGAACGATTCATATAGTTATCTTGATTTTTTTCTAAAAAGCACTATTACTTCATATGTGACTTTTATGATCCCGTCGATTACAAGCACAGCAGCCGCAATTAAATAAGCTGAATAATACCAGATAGTTGATGCTTTTGTTGCTAATTCATAATCCACAAAAAGGAGAATTATAAAGATGGGTAGTAAAAAAACTGTGGAAATTCCAAGAACAATGTGGTATCCAATGCCTAAGATTCTCATCGAATAATTACCAGTAACACTTTCTGGTAGTAAGAATTTTGGCTCAGCGAATCCTTTAATCCACTTTGGAGATATTATGTTCCCTGGATATCTACCATTTTCATCATTAAAGCTAAGTATGAATCCAGCGATATATACAAATATGAACTGCATTAGATATACAATGATACTAAGTACAAATCTCATATCTATTGCCCACCAACTAAGTCTAAAATACATTCACCAAATCCCTTGATTAATTCAAGACCATTTGAGGCAATTCCGCTTATTGCAACTGAAGTTAACAAATATCTCCGAATCTTGCTATTTGCAACTGAGCTCATCATCGGCCCTAACCCTTTAGTTGCACCAACAAATCCATCATAACCGCCAGCACCACTCAAAAGCCCACCCATGACACCAAACCCAAATGAACTTGTGATGTCATTAATATCTCCGCCGCCAATAGCCGTACTTGTTGCAGCTACTACCCCGTTTCCAACGCCTTGAACAATTGCTATGGCAGAAACGGCTGATAATGTGCCAGACACCGCACCTGTAGCTGTCGATCGAATCAGTTCATCAATATTCAAGTTGCTAATCTTTTTCTTGTCAAACACAACTTGTTTGTAAACATTCCCAACTAACCCAACAGTACCTCCTAACGCTGTAGTAGCTAAGATTGTTGTCGCGGTAACTGCAACAGGGGCTATTATTAGTGCCAATCCAATAACAGCTGCTACAACCAATGTAGAAACAATTAGAGTACCAATCCATTTTGGCCAATCACCAACTTTATCAACATAATTAATAGGGTTATTTAGTGCATAAGAATAAAGATTGCTACCTAGTATATTTTGTGAAACGCCAACACACTCATCCGCATTAATGAATCTTCCTACTTCTGAGTCATAATACCGGCTATTAAGGTAATACAGCCCGGTATCTGAGTCAAAGTAGTAACCGCGATATCTAAACGGATTATCTGCTCCAACGGTCGTTGCTAAGGTCCCTGTTGTGGATTTTGGATTGCCCCAGGAATCATAGGTATAGTATACCACTTGAACCCCTGAGCTATTTAGAATCCCGATGATGTCATTTTGTCCATTACGGAGATAATAATACATGGATCCAGCTTCTTTGAAGCTATACAAATTACTGTTTTCGTCATAGAAGAAGTCTAGGGTTTTTGCCCCATCAGTTTGCCTGACGATGCTAGATCCATTGAGATAATAATTGGTAGTTACCTCATCATAGGTCTTTGAGGTTCTGATCCCAGAGTCATTGTAGGTATAAGATCCAGTTTTGGTTCCGTTAGTGACTCCAGTCAGCTCTCTGCCATTAGCCCAGGTAAAGATGAGCCCATCCCGATATGATAAAGGATTCCCAATCGAGTCATAGGTGATCGATTCTCCATCATAACTGGTCATCTGATCTTTCCAGGATGTTGAGTACACGTAATCGAAGGTATCGATCAGAGCTCCTCTTAATCCACCAGAATAAACGTATTCAGTTCTACCGACGATGTTTCCACCGATGTCATAAATATAATCGATGGATTTTGAGGAGTAGACATTGTCTTCTCTGATCAACTGATTCATTTTGTCATAAGTATAAGTAGCCTTTAGAGTTGTTCCTTCTTTGATCGTCAGGATGTTCCCATTGGCGTCATAAGTATAATTGAAAGCCGCATTGGACCCGTTAGTCATACTGGCCAGTAAGGTCGTGGTTGAGTTAGATCCTGATCCATCCAGATAGGTATACGAAGTCTGATAATTATTGGCTCCACTAATCGTTCTGGTGGAAAGTCTTGCCAACTGATCAAAGGCATAACTCAGCTGAGTAGCTCCATTCAGTTTAACGTTATAGATCTGACCGGGGATCTGACCAGGAATATACTGATCGCCATAGACATATTCATTTTTATAGGCGGTTCCATCAACCACATTAGTTAATGTGTCCATCCTTCCAAAAGAGTCGAAAGTGAAAAGCATGTTGTGGGAATTGGATCCAACAACTTTGGCCAAACGATTCATGAAATCATAAAAATATGAGTAAGTCACTGCGGTGCTCCCCGCATGATCGATCACACTGGAAAGATTGCCTTGATTGTCATAAGTATATTCAAATTTCAAAACAGTGTTGACTTTCTTAGCGATGACTCTGTGATAACTGTCATATTCGTATTTGACAACTGCCCCATTCCCATAAGTCGAGTAGTCAAGCAATCCATTGTTTGCTTGATAAGTATTGGTGATCAGCGTCGTTCCAGCAACTTTGACTAGCAGAGGATTCCCAAACGAATCATAGGTAAATTCATAATCAAATCCGTTATGAGTGATCTTAGTGAGTTTATCTAGATCATAAGTGTATGAGTTAGTGTAAGTTTTACTATCTACTGTTTTGGATACAGAAGTCAATAAATCGGTATTGGCGTCATAAGTATAATCGGTTTCTTCATCGCTGTTTTCGTCTGGAGCTCTAAACGAATTCAAACGTCCATAGGTTGGATCGTAATCGTAATTCGCTGTATTACCTCTAGAATCGGTGACAGAGGTAATGTAGTTTCCGTCTGCGGTATAAGAAGCAGATGAATTGATCGATTTATAGGGTTCACAAGTGATTGGATAGACCGAAGTCCCCGGATTATAGGTACCACTCGTCAAAGCAGTCGAATTGGTAGAAACTTCTGTGCTACTCATCTCATAGTTGTAGATCGCCAGATTATCAATCGAACCATCAAAGAAGTCTGAAGCTGTAGATCCGTCCCATTCTTGGCCAATCACCCAAGGCTTACCTGTTGTATCTGCTAAAATCGCATTAATAACTCTATTGTCGTCAAATTGAGGGGTCCCATTGACATACATTTGGACTCGAGACTGATTGGCGTTGATTTGCTTGATCGTATAGACGACTGTATAGGTTGTGTTGGCTACTAAAGTTCCTGCAAGATAGGAATCATCTCTAATTCGAGTGTGCCATCCAGCATAATATCCTTCAATCAGAATGTTGTTGCCTGCTGAATCATGTTTGGCAAACAACGAAAAGCTCTTAACCACATCCGATTTGATGGTCATGGCTACAGTCATATCTTGACCAAGATAGAAATCATCCAGCTGCATGTAACCGCTCGATCCATTGAGAACCATGGCTCCAGAAGCAAAGGTAATACCACCCGTATAGGTCGCAGTATGACCGTTATTAGTGTTGTCGGCGATCGTTCCACCTGAAGCGGTATTGAAATCATATTTCGCTACGAGTTGTTTAGTATTGGCTTGGGCATAAATGTCCTTGATTTCTTTTTCATCAAGCGCACCTTTATAGAAAGCCAATTCATCTATACTGCCCTGAAAGAAATCAGATTTCGTGGAGGAATCCCACTCCATTCCCAAAGCCCAGATTTTCCCAGTCGAAGTATCCCCAATCAGTCCTGTGGATATGTAATCACCGATCAGTTCCATATCTTTATAGATCTTGACCTGCGTTTGAGTCGCACTGATCTTTTCAAAGGTGACCGCAATGAACTGGTATCCAAGCGTCTTGATGCCAACATCCGTAGTTGCGCTGGCATTGATGTTTGTTCCGATTTTTGAATTGTATTCCCCAATCAGCAGTTGATTTCCACCGGTCGTTGTATTCTTTCCAATGAGACATTCATTTGTCGCAATACGTTCATTTTTGACCCACATTGAGATTGAGAATACATCCGGAACTTTGAAATTGCTAAGTTCCGCATACTGAGTTGTCCCATTGAAACGGATCGCATTTCCCACTCTGCCTGATACAAAGGATCCTGAATAATTGGTCCCATTATAACCATTGCCACTACTGTCATTCATATTCCCATCAAACTTATAATAAGCAATCAGGTCATTCCCAAAGATCGCATTGGAAATCGTTGTCGAGATCGGATTTCCGAAGGCATCATAGGTGATCTTGGTGGAAACCCCGGTTGAACTTTGCGCTGCCATAACACGATGGAAATTGTCATAATCATAAGCCACATAAGTGCCATCCGCATTGACTTGTTTTAAGAGTTGGTTTGAACTATCGTAACTTGTTAAATCAGAATTCCCTTCCATGTCTTTGGCGGAAACCAGATTCCCATTGTCATCATATAAGTAGGTCTGTCCAAACTCTTCACGATAGACTTGAGCACCATCAAAATAAACGGTATTGAGTTGTTTCTTATAATCAAAACTGATTTTAACTGAACTGTAAGCTTTGACAGCCACCGCTTTGCCTTCAGCGTATTGCCAGGCTGTGGAAGGATTATTGAAAGGCACACTGACCACTGTGATGGTAGTGTCGGTATTGTTGAAAGTAAAGGTTACCTGGAAACTTCTGTCGCTTTTCTTGGGCGCCGCAATCGCTTTAGCCCATCCACCATAAGAGAAAACATCCCCGGCGTTTCCGCTGACTGTGATCGTTTGAGACAGACTCTTGTCAGTCAAGGCACTCCCATTGACAAAGTAAGATTTAGAATTGAAAGACGATGTGGCTGTTGAAGAACCATCGGTTCCAGCCATATTGGTGGCCGTCCATCCGTTAGGGGTCGTTGAGGTAATATACTCAAGGCTAGGATTCTCCACCATATTGTAGCGGTTGACCCCAACTCCGGTTTCTAACTGAACTCCGTCAAAGTAAACTGTAGCTCCCGCATCAACAACCAATCTGATCTGTAAAGAAGTGACTGTGGTTCCTGAAATATTGATGTTAGAAGAAATACGCTGCCAAACATTAGCTGCATCCACTTCGACATCCGTGCTGGTCGATTGAGTTACTCCATTGATTGAAATACTGAGATGAGCAGCTCCAACAACGCTTGACTTTACATATGCCGATAAGGTGTAGCTAGCTTTCTGAGTGCTTGACATCGAAACTGGAATGTTCTCATAGGCATAGATGATTCTTCCAGCTGTTCCTGGATGAACAATGCTTAAACTCTTAGTGCCTAATAAAGGGGATGTTGTAGAATAACTTGGAGTATTTAGAGTTCCTGAAGAATCCAATTGAGCCCAATCTGAGGTGGCTTCAAAACTGATGTTTTTAGCCAGATTGACCGTGGTCGTCTGAAGTTTGGAAACACTGGTCAGTTTGTTTTGAGATCCACCAGTTGCGCCATATTCATAATACTGAGCCGCATTATTGGTGTCTTTGATACAGATGGTACGACCATAATTATCAAATTGGTAATAGACATCCTGACTATATTTATCGGTGATAGTGGTTTCATATTGGGTATAAGCAAACGCGAGTTGATTTCCGATGCTTGTGTCATTTACATCACTGTATTCTTTGACGGACTTGATGATCATGGGATTTCCAAAATACTCGAAATTGACCCTTAGTTTCTCAACCGTATTCACCAAGTTGACTGCTTTGGTTATTTGATAGTTCACATCGTAATAATATTTGACCATACTGCCGTCTGGTGCAGTTACTTGCAGATAATCATTGCTTGCACCATATTCATACTGAACACGACGTAAAATCGTTGCCCCCGTCCCTAAGTAATCGATTTCAGAGAGTCTGTTTGATGCATTATAAACATAGTCAAACTTTCTTCCGGATGAATCTACAATATAGTCGATTAATCCCGAGGCATAAGTGATGTTGACTGAATTCGGGGTTTCAGCATTGTCTTTGAGTTTGACCAGATATCCCGCATCACTAAACTCAAGCGTATTTTCGCTTTTGTCCTTAATGACATAGCGAGCTGTGGAACTGTTGGTATCAATCGTTAACTCAAGGCCTTTACCCAGTTCATCGATCCATTTCCCAGATGAATAGTAAAAATAAATGGCAGTCCCATCTCCATCGGTGTATTTGTAATAATCAACCTCAAAACCAACATAACCGATCTTTTCTAGTGAGATGGTCTGTTCATAGTTGGTTCTCCAACTGTATCTTACTCCACTTGCCTTGGCATCGTAATTATAGAAAGAAGTGATCCCTACCGGCATTTTCCCCCCAGAAATGGAAAGATCATCTCTCATCAAGGTTAAGTTTCCGGTACTGTTATTGACAAACGCTGTCCCTGCACGTCCCATATCTTGAGAAGTATAGGTCCAAAGATCTTCTAAACCATTAGTATTGACATAGGTTATGACCACATTAGGTCGATAAGCGAGATATAAGGAACTTGTATCAGCAGAATAGTATTCCTTATAGTTGGCATTCTCGACTTGGTTTTTTATTAATAGACCATAATTAATATCCGTTGTATACCATTTTTTCGCAACTTTAGTGACATCCCAATATACCCATTCTGAAGAAGCCACCATTTCATAATCTTCGATGGTGCTGTTGCTGGTTGGTTTATTATTCCACGTAGTCGAACTCTCTGCCCAATTGCTCGTAACTTCATAGACATTCACTTGGACATTGGCCGGATCAGTAGGATCGGATTCCCGAACATACATTTCTAAGGTCGCGGAAACAACCAGGTCAGAGGCTGCCAATTTAGGAAGATCAAATTTCAAATAAGTATAGTTGATTTGAGAGGTTGCGCCATAACCACTCTTGACGATATAGTGCCCCCCAAAATAATTCCCAGGCATTCCACTAGAGACATGAACATCCTCAATTAGAGCCTTATCCAAACTGGTTTGGATACTAGGATCGATCGTGATCGGATAGACTCTTGAGGGATCATTGATCCACTCTGGATCGGCACTTATCGTTAAGTTGATGCCTTGTTGAGTCTTAACGTAAGAGAAAGTGACTGCACTACTGAATTCTCCTGAGGCATCGCTCATATAAAGCTGGCCCATTTCATATTGGTTAACCCCATCTTTATCCTTGAAAACGATCTTTCCTTTTTCCTCAGAGACAGAGCCCTGTTGGATAGAGATCGTTTGAGTAAAGGAAGTCGGAGCTCCCTTGGCTTTCAAAATGAAGTTCTCTTTCAGTTCACTGCCAACCAAAATGTATTGAAGATCAGTATTCAAGAAAGCATCTGTGTAAAGCACAGATACTTGTGTTTCTGTGATATCTGTAATCTTGTTTGATTTGTTTTTATCATTATTATCAAAGGCAACAACGGTCTTATTTAAACCTTCAAAGCCCCAACTGAACCCCAAAGTACCTGCCGAGAAACTGATAATTTTACTGGCATTGGTGTTTTTGGAAAACTTTATCTTAAAAGCATTGGCAGTATTCTCCAAAAGAGAACTATCATCTTTAGATTCAATTAAACGGTTATCAATATCTTCAAACTTACCATTGGTTCGATAATGGACAGCATTAGGATAGATGTAGGCTTGGTATCTGAAATCAGATGTCAGAAAAGTCTTTATGTTGACTTCGCGTTTGTCAGTAATTTCACCTACCAATGTTTCAGGAGTTTTGACTGTCTCTTCAGTTGATACTGCAACCTCATCGATCGCAGACACCTTTGCCGTTGCGCAACTCAAAAACATTCCGATACACAATATTCCAATGGCGTATTGTTTAATACTTTTCATGATGTCCCCTTTTCAGATATTTTTCAAGTAAATCATAACTGTTCCGTGTTTCATTGTCTACACACTATGAGTGTGATTTCAATATGTTCTCACATCCAAAAACCACTAGTTATAGTATCACGTGACATAATAGAATTATAATGATTACAAAACTTCTAAGTTACTTAAAAGAGTAATATAAAAATTTATTATGGATAGCTTTTATTTACGTTTCTTTTCCTCTAGGATCTCTCTGATATTTTGAGGAATGACCCAATTCAATAGAACAATGTATTCACAAACTAAGATAAACAAGATCGATCCCACAAAGATACTTATTTTAACTAAAGTACTTGGATCATAAGGCATCGTGATGAGCATCAAACTTATTGGCAAGGCATATATCCCTATCATTTGAAAAAGCTGAGCTTGATGAAGCCGTTTAGCGGCCTTAGGACTTAGTTTAGAAAAATCAACGATGTAGGTCTTTTCTGCTTCATCCATAAGGTAGATGTTGCCTTTTTGATTTACCACATGTTTCCATGCGATTCTTTGTCTCATGTTCATATTTGTTTTCTTTCTTCCAAGATGGAGTTTAGTTTGAGTGTAAACGAAGGATTATCATTGATCTTATTGTAGATCTTTTGATCTAAGACTGCGTTAGGACCTAAAGCACATAATCCCATACATCCTGTGATTTCAAAATATAGGACACCATCATCACTGGTAGTTCCACTTTTAATGTTGATCAAAGCACATAATGCATCTAGATGGTCTTGGTTTTCTTTATGACAAGATCTACAAATCAATAAGCTATGTTTAGCCTTTGCTTTATCTTTGTTTAGTGGAGCCCATCCCAAATGTGAGTTAAGTTCACTGTCACTTAATCCAAAGACTTCCTTAATTAACGCTATTGCTTCTTCAGATACTGATCCATATTTTACTTTTAAGTTGAAGTGAACTCGTTTAGGAGAATGACCTTCGTCTTTCATGGATTGAATGATGTCTTTTAGATCCATATCAATCTCTTTTAAAGATCCCAATCAACTTCTCTGCACAGACCACAGTCACGATCATCCAACAGGTATACGCAAACAAAGCTGTGGTATTGAGATCGAGTTTAGCCAGATACAATTGATAGCCTAAACCTGGTTGGACTTGACCCAACAACTCAGCCATGACCCCTACTTTAAACCCTAAGGAAACCGCTGTTTGAGTGCTTTCAATCAAATGGGTCTTGATCAAAGGTAAGATGACTTTAACCAATCTATGCATATAGTTTTCAGGAAAAAGTTGTCTTAAGTCATTGTATTCAGGGATCGTAGTTTCTATCGCCGTACTTAAATGACTATAAAGTACTGGGAACAGGATCAGTAAGGTAATGATACTGACTGTCATTTCTCTTGAGAACCAAATCAAAATGATCAAGATATAGGTAATATTAGGGATCGTTTTACTAACTAAAATCAAGGGTCTAAACCAAGGCTTTAGTTGTGGATAAGATTCTACCAATAAAGCCATCGTTAACGCTACAATCAAAGCAATCATGGTTCCTATTAGGACCCTTAATAAAGAAGTCGCTAAACTTATGTATAGAACGGAAGTTTGTAATTGTTGAAACATTAAAAAGAGGACAGATGAAAAAGAAGGCAAAATAATGGCCTTATGAACAAGCAAGGCTGCACCTTCCCAAATTAATGCATAGAATAACCAGATACTTATTTTTTTCATCGAAGACATTATACCTTATCTAGAGAACCAAAATAAAATGGACTCTTCAAATGAATGTAAGGATCATAACATTTAGGCTTCTGTGAGTTGATCCAAACGTTGGTTTCTAAAGTAAAGTATAAGATCGATCCCAACCATAAAGAAGTTCAAGATATAGAATCCAATAACATAGTTGATCTTTCCACTTAAAAGTTTAGATGTTATTCCACAGGCATATCCAAACAAAATCATACATAAGAAAAATAGACTCTTGCCTTTGGCTGTTTTCGCATTATAGGATTTAAGGATCGACATAGGCCAGGATACTCCAAAGCTTAGCACCATAAAGACTTCAAACAATTCTGGCATAATCGCCCCTTTCAAGAGACTCATTAAATCTCTTACGATCGATCAAATATCGATACTGATCTCTATTCTTTTGGCTAATGTCTCTATCTGGACGAACTCCTCTTTCGGTAGACAAAAGGCTCATCCCAAGCTTTCTCATAAGCTGATAAGATCTATGATTCTCCGTATCACAAGTCGCTTCTATGGTATCGCATCTCAACACATTGAAACCAAAGGTCAAAAGTTCTAGTGCTGCTTGAAAAGCGTATCCTTTACCCCAATGGTTTCTATTTAAGATCCAACCTATTTCAGCTTTAGTACCTTTTAGACTCAAGGAAACACCTCCGATCAATTGATTGGACTTTTTCTCAATGACCGCAAGACCATATTCATTTCGTGGTTCTTGAAGGCTTTGAAAGATAGATAATCCTATGAATTGTTTGGTTTCGAAAAGTGTATTGGGACCCCAAAGCATATATTTCAAAACTTCCTCATCTGTCCCATAAATATGGACTTCTTGAGTATCATTTAAAGTATATTCTCTTAGTATTAAGTCTTTGGTTCCTAGATCCATCGCATACCCTTGGTGATGAAACATCATTACTACTAATTTATCATATTACGTCACCTAAAAAGTGATAATGCTTAGATTTCGCTTATAACTTATTTTTTATTGAGCAAAAACTGATCGACTTCAGAAGCGACAGATTTGCCTTCTTGAATGGCCCATACAACTAAGCTTTGACCTCTTCTCATATCTCCTGCGGTGAAGACTTTATCTATGTTTGTCTTAAAAGATCCATAGTCTGCTTTATAGTTGCTTCTTGGATCAAGTTCCAATTTAAGTTCATTTGCGATATGAGCTTCAGGTCCCAAAAAACCCATGGCCAATAAGACAAGATCAGCTTTCCAAACTTGTTCACTGTTAGGTACTTCCACAGGTCCAAACCTTCCTTTAGAATCTTTTTCCCAGACGACTCTGATCGTATGGACTTCTTTGACTTCTCCTAAGTCATTGGAGATGAACTTCTTCGCACTTATAAGGTATTCTCGTGGATCTTTACCAGTGACCGCAATGGCTTCTTCTTGACCATAATCGACTTTCAACTTCTTTGGCCATTCTGGCCAAGGATTCGTGATGGGATTACGCTCTTTTGAAGGTTCTCCCATGATTTCAAACTGAGTCACACTTAGACAAGATTGTCTTAATGAAGTTGCGACACAATCGGTTCCTGTATCGCCGCCACCTAAGATGATCACATGTTTACCACTGGCTGAAATCGATGAAGTATCTTCTTTATTTAAAAGACGTTTTGTATTCGCTTTTAAGAAATCTACCGCAAAGTAAATCCCTTTAGAAGGTGATCCTTCGATCTCTATACCTCGTGCTTTTGTCGAACCACCACATAAGATCACCGCATCAAATTCATCCACTAAGGATTTTGAACTGATGTCTTTTCCTACTTCGGTATTTACGATAAAGTGAACACCTGATCGTCTCATCAGATCGATTCTTCGCTCAACGATGCCTTTATCCAGTTTCATATTGGGTATCCCATACATCAATAAACCACCCACTCGATCATTTCGTTCGTAGACGGTGACCTCATGACCTAATGCGTTTAAACAAGAAGCGGCGGAAAGCCCAGAAGGACCTGAACCTACGATGGCTACTTTTTTACCGCTAGGTTTGGATGTTTTAGGTAAGACCCATCCTTCCTTAAAAGCTTTCTCGATGATTTGATACTCGATACTGCTTATGGCGACAGGATCTAAGATCGATCCTTCTGTACATGACCCTTCACATGGGGCTGGACAAACACGGGCTGTAAACTCAGGAAAAGGATTGGTTCTACTTAATCGACGATAGGCTTGTTCCCACTGATTTTTATATACCAGATCATTCCATTCTGGAATGAGATTATGTAAAGGACAGCCTGCTGTCATCCCATTGAGTAGGACCCCTGAACTACAATAAGGGATCCCACAGTTCATACAACGAGCTCCTTGAACTGAAACTTGATCATCGCTTTGAGGCAAATGGATCTCATTGGCGTCTTTTAAACGATCTAATGGTAATCGTTTAGAAGGATCACTTCTTTTATACTCTAAAAAACCTGTGACTTTACCCATGTGTTTCTCCTTTCAGTTCTGTGCGCTGGCTTCTGATTCTAAAGGTTGAAGACCTAAGCTGGGTTCATTGAAGCTTTCTTTGAACGCAACCATCATGGCTTCATCACCTTGATAACCTAAAGCAGCGGCTTTATCGATGTTTTCTAGCATACGACGATAATCTGTAGGAATGATCTTCGTAAAATGAGTCAAGGCTTTATCCCAAGACTTAAGGATCTCTTCACCTTGTGGACTATGTGTCACTTCAACATGTTTCTCGATCATGTGCTTTAAAGACAAGATCTCTTGTTTATCAACCAAAGGTCCTACCTCGACCATCGAAGGATTCAAGCCGTTTAGATCGAAATCATAAACGTAGGCAATCCCACCACTCATCCCAGCCGCAAAGTTACGACCTGTTTTACCCAAGATAACTACTTTACCACCGGTCATGTATTCACAGCTATGATCACCAACACCTTCAACGACAGCCTGTATCCCGCTGTTTCTGACACAGAAACGTTCTCCTGCGATCCCGTTGATGTAGGCTTCTCCTTCGGTTGCCCCATAGAAAGCGACATTACCGATCAGAATGTTATTTTGAGGAATAAAGGTAGATGAAACAGGAGGATAAACGATGATCCTTCCACCTGATAGACCTTTTCCGATATAGTCGTTACAATCCCCTTCGAGCTCTAAAGACATGCCTTTAGGGATAAAAGCCCCAAAGCTTTGTCCAGCGGAGCCCACAAAAGTAAGATGGATCGTATCTTCAGCCAAGCCTTTTTCCCCATAGCGTTTACTGATCTCAGAGCCGATGATGGTCCCTACGACACGATTGGTGTTGTTGATCTTGAGTTTGGCTCTGATCGGTTTTTGATTCTCTAAAGCAGGTTTACACATCCTAAGAAGTTTCTTCATGTCTAAAGTCTCTTCAAGTTTATGGTTTTGAGATATGAGATGGACTCGTCCTACTTTCGAATCTACGAAAGGTTGATATAAAATACTTGAAAGATCGACTTTAGAAGCTTTCCAGTGTTTGATGTTTTCTTTTGATTTTAAACGATCGGTTCTCCCCACCATTTCTTGGATCGTTCTAAAGCCCAGTTTAGCCATGATCTCACGCATTTCAGCGGCGATAAAACGCATGAAATTTTCAACGTGTTCAGGTTTACCTTTGAAATTCTTACGTAAATGTTCATCTTGGGTCGCTACCCCTACTGGACAGGTATTGAGATTACAGACCCTCATCATCACACAACCTAAGGCAATCAACGGGGTCGTGGCGAAACCAAATTCTTCTGCGCCTAGTAGTGCCGCAATCACCACATCTCTTCCCGTTAATAATTTCCCATCCGTTTCTAATACAACACGATCACGTAATCGATTTAAAACCAAGGTCTGTTGGGTCTCCGCTAGACCGAGTTCCCAAGGTAGACCTGTATTATAGATACTGGTTCTTGGTGAAGCTCCTGTTCCCCCATCATAACCACTAATCAAGATCACATCAGCTTTGCCTTTGGCGACCCCTGCGGCGATCGTTCCTACGCCTACTTCGGAGACCAGTTTCACATTGATCCTGGCGTCACGATTCGCATTTTTAAGGTCATTGATGAGTTGAGCTAAGTCTTCGATCGAATAGATGTCGTGATGAGGTGGAGGTGAGATAAGTTCGACTCCAGGAATAGAATGTCTTACTTTCGCAATCGAAGGATAAACCTTACGCGCAGGAAGCTGACCTCCTTCTCCAGGTTTAGCGCCTTGAGCCATTTTGATTTGGATCTCTTGCGCATTCACCAAGTAATGACTGGTGACCCCAAAACGTCCAGAAGCGACTTGTTTAATGGCTGAGTTCTTACTGTCTCCGTTTGCTTCTAAATTAAACCGAGCACTGTCTTCTCCACCTTCGCCTGTATTGCTTTTTCCGCCTAATCTATTCATCGCGATGGCGAGGGTCTCATGGGCTTCCTTACTTAAAGAACCATAAGACATGGCGCCTGTTTTGAATTTCTTGACGATCGAATCGACAGCTTCTACTTCTTCTATTGGGATCGCATCGCTTCCATTAAAGTTGAAATCTAAAAGCTGTCTTAAGGTAAAAATCTGTTCATTGTTTATCTTAGAACTGAACTCTTTGAATAAACCATAGTTGTTTTCTCGACACGCTCTTTGAAGTAGATAGATGGTTTGAGGATTATACAAATGAAGTTCACCTTCGTCTTTGAGTTGATAAAGACCTCCGACTTCTAAAGTGTCTGTATTTGGATTGTTTTCTTGATAAGCAGAGTCATGTCTTAGTTGATTCTCAAGTGCGATCTCTTCTAGTCCTATGCCTTCTATGCGGGAGGCGGTAAAGGTAAAATACTTCTCGATGACTTCACTATTAAGACCTACAGCTTCAAAGATCTGAGATCCATGATAACTACGAATGGTAGAGACCCCCATCTTGGAGATGACCTTCATGATGCCTTTTAAACTGGCTTTGATGTAATGATCTTGAGCTTCTTGAACACTGAGATCTTCAAGTAATCCTTTAGAGACAAGATCCTTTACGCTTTCTAAAGCGATGTAAGGATTGATCGCCGTGATCCCATACCCGATCAACGCACAGAAATGATGGACATCCCGTGGTTCACCAGATTCTAAAACGATCCCTATACTGGTTCTTATTTCGTTTTTGATGAGATGATGATGAAGACCAGAAGACGCCAATAAAGCAGGGATCGCAGCGTGTTTTGAATCGACGCCTCGATCACTGATGACGATCAGATTCGCACCTTCTTCTATGGCTTTATCTGCTTCTATAAAGACTCGATTAAGCGCCTTTTCTAAAGCGATAGCGCCTTCTTTCACCTTATAGAGTAGAGATATCGTCACTGCTTTGAATTGCTCATTATCGAGCTCTTTGATGGTCATAAGTTGATCATTGGTAAGTAAAGGATGATCTAAGGATAAGGAAGTCGTAAAAGAGGCATCAGGATCCATAAGACTCCCTGAATTACCTAAAAGAACGCTAGATGATGTAATGATCTCTTCTCTTATCCCATCTATAGGAGGATTGGTTACTTGAGCGAAGAGCTGTTTAAAGTAGAGATATAGCATCTGTGGTTTTTCAGAAAGGACCGCTAAAGGAGAATCTGTGCCCATCGATCCTACAGGATCTAATCCATTGATCACCAAAGGAACCATGGTGGTCATGATGTCTTCATAGGTATAGCCAAAAGCTTTCTGTTGAGAAAGAAGATCTTTTCTAATGCTTAGATCTACTGGTTTATTTTTACTTAGACTAGAAAGCTTTACGATGTGTTTAGAGATCCATTTTGAATATGGATGTAGTGAAGATACCTGAGTCTTGATTTCTTCATCTGAGATGATACGTTGAGCTGCAGTATCGATCAGAAGCATCTTACCTGGTTCTAGTCTTCCTTTGAATTTGATGTTTTTAGGATCTAGATCTAAGACCCCTACTTCAGAAGCCATGATGACTCGATCATCATGAGTGATTACATAACGTGAAGGTCTTAAGCCATTACGATCCAAGACACCTCCAATCATGACCCCATCAGAAAAACCTATGGCTGCAGGTCCATCCCAAGGTTCCATAATGAAATTGGTGAATTCATAGAAGTCTCGTTTAGTTTGAGATAGAGTCTTATTCTTCTCATAAGGCTCCGGAATCATCATCATGACGGCTTCAGGAAGAGATCTCCCTGTTAAACAAAGGAATTCTAAACTATTGTCAAACATCGCAGAATCACTTCCCGATTCATCGATGATGGGAAAGACCTTACTGATGTCTTTGAATACAGGAGATTGTATTCGTTTCTGTCTGGCTTTCATCCAATTGACATTGCCTCGTATCGTATTGATTTCCCCATTATGAACGATATAGCGATTGGGATGAGCTCTTTCCCAAGACGGAAAAGTATTCGTTGAGAAACGTGAGTGGATCATACCTAAAGCCGATACGAAATCTAGATCAGAAAGATCTAGATAAAAATCTCTCAATTGCTTAGAAGTCAACATTCCTTTATAAACAACAGTCTTTGAAGATAGACTGGAGATATAAAAAGTCCCGCCTTTGTCTTCACCCAATGGTCCTATTATCTTTTCAGCTTGTTTACGTATCGTATAGAGGGTTCTTTCAAAATCTAATGGTTCTAAAGAAGGCTCTTTTTCGATAAAGACCTGGATAAAGCGAGGCATAGCGGCTTTAGCGGTATCTCCAGGTACGCTTTTATCGATGGGGACTTCTCTCCAACCTAAGATCTTTTGACCTTCTTCAGAAACGATCTTCTCAAAAAGATCGATCTGTATCTTTCTAAATTCATCATATTTATGGGCAAAGATCATCCCCACCCCATAGTCTCCAGATTTTGGTAAATCAAAACCTAAAACTTGACATTCTCGTTGATAAAACGCATGAGGGATCTGAACCAAGATACCAGCCCCATCCCCTGTATTCTCATCAGCACCTTGTGCTCCACGATGGCTTAAATTCTCTAATACACTTAAGGCATCATCGACGATCTCATGGGATTTAACCCCTTTAATATTGACCACAAAACCCATCCCACAGGCATCATGTTCATAGCTGGGGTCATATAAACCTTGTTTAACTGGAATATCGGTTCGTTTCATCGGTGTTTCCTCATTCTTGGGTTTATTTTTATAGATTCTACCATACAAAGTATCATCACTGAAAATATTTCATGAAATTATGTAATTTCTTTCTTTAATAATCATAACACATCATTCATATTTAACCAAAAGCTTGAAGAAGTCTTAAGGATGATTAAATCAAATATCTACTGTCTTCAAATAGAGATCTATTTAATTATATAAAAAATCCCAATAAACGCATTGGGATTAGTAAACAACATAATCAAGTAAGTTTATTATCGATTAATTTTCTACACTACATTCTTTTACAAAGGATTTCCAATAATTTACTGAGTAAATGTTTAGCCTACGCTCTAAACTCTTATCTTCTAAGTGTACTCGCTATTATTGCTTGGTATTCTGTTTTTTCTCTGTTGTACACATACGATACTTCTCAGAGGACTTTCTCATAAATTCATTACTGCCAATTCTTTATTAAAATCACGTTAATTTGCCAAATGAATACCGAGAATTAAACTACATAGGTATTTCGTCTTGAAACAATAATCAATAATCCTAATGGAACAAACATCAAAATAGTAACCACATTTGATAATAACTGCATTGGAATAAAGAAGTTGACACCAATTTGGAACAAGACTTGTATTAAAAAATCTACAACGATCACTGATTTCAGAATAACTAACATTCTCTTTGTTACCTTATCATTCTTATAATGAAACCTAGACTTCTTCATTATCATAGAATGCAACAAAAACGGTACTATTTGTAAGAATGCCAATATGGCTATACCAGTAAAGTTGGGAACATAGAATATGAAGACTTCTATGCTTAGCAAGACAATGGTAACAAAATCAATCAAAATAAATGTTGTACTCAAATAGGCTGAATCACATAACTGTCTACTTTTCAAATTTGAGTACTGTGAATAAAATTTAGCTAAATTCAGTAATGTGGTTAATATCGCTCCAAAAAATACAATTGCAATAACCGGTATATAGAATAAAGTTAATCGATATAATGCCTCTCTAAAAAGGAAAGACATCGTTGATAGAATCAAAAATACTGAAATAATCAGATATTGCCTATTTTTAAAACTATTAATTAAATTCGAACTGAAATTCTCATAAATATCGGATTCATTATTATCATTATCATCAAGCAACTTCTCGATGATTGGAATCCCTAGTACTTTCGACAATACTATCAAAGTATCTAGGTCTGGAATGCTAATACCGGTTTCCCACTTACTAATCGTCTTGTCTGATACATTCAACAACCGCGCAAAATCTTTTTGTGTTAGGTTTCTTGCTTTTCTCTCAGAATGGATAACATCTTTGAATTTCATTTTTATTTCCTCATTATCATTCTATAATAGTACCTCAGATATTACACCGATTTATAGTAGAGTTATTCTATACAATAGAGATTAAATAGATATTCCTCTTTGGATCAATGTGGGTATAGGCTCAAATAGCCATAAATATTGATTTATGTTACTTTCTTCTTTTTCAATAAAATAGCCACCTCATAAGGTGGCTATATTTCATTTGAAGTATCATCATAATGACCGTTTCTGGCACAATTCAATTCTATTTACTGGATCTTCTTTTCAGCCTCGTATATTTCCAATAAAGCCTAGACACCATCTTCCCAGTATTGTGATGTTGGTTGAGATTTCTAAATCAGCACGTCAATTAAATTTATTTAATCGCCTATATTTGAGATTGGTTAGGCATTGTAATAATCCTCATTTTGTACTCGTACAACTTTAACATTGTGATTCTACAAAAGTGGACCTATTCCATTTTATTCGCTTACTACTTTTGAAGCATCCAAAGACAAACTAAACAAAGCCAAGAAGGCATCGATTTCAGCTTTCTTATCGCTGGCGTATTGGACATCGACGTTAAGTCGATCCCAAGTTGCTTTGACGATGGCGGCTGAAGGAACCCCTAAAACTTCTGGAGTCAAGGAGGTGATGTCGGTTTCTACGATGCTCTTATCTGCACTTACAGATGTCACATAGTCGATCATCGAATTGACGCGATCCTTGAGTTGTTTGAGTTGAGTTGAACTGAGATCATCTCTTACGAAGATGGCTGCTTGAGGATAATTATCGAAACCTGTTTTCGTTTTCCAAGCAGCTTGTAGATCTGCGACGATGCTTAAGGTAATGCCTTGTGCTTTGGCTGCAGCGATCGTTGCGGTTGCTAAAGGTTCTGCTAAAAGACCTAAGGCATAAGCTTTACTGACCAACTGCCCTTTCACGTCAGCTACCGCATTAAAAGGTACTTTGGTGAAGTTAAAATCAAGTTGATCAGAGACATGGTTCAATACGAGTTCAGGAACTGCTTTGGATCCAAACATCGCAAGATCCATTGAATCTGTAAAAGGAACTGCTTCATCTTTGACGATGTAGAGGTTGCCCCAAGTGACGATCGCCAATAACTTATAATTCGCATCACCGGCTTGGATAAGTTTAGAACCTAAATTGATCGGCGCGATGATCACATCTTTATCGCCTTGAATCAAGGCTGCGGAGATTACATCGGTCCCATCAACGAGTTCTACCCCATCGACATCTGCCTTCAAGATCGGAATCAAAGATACCGATGGTGCTCCTTTAGGAGACAACCACGTAAAGGTATATTTCTTCGCTGGAGTACATGCGCTCATACTTAAGGCAAGCATCAAAATAAGAACTAGTTTTTTCACTGTTTGGTATCCTGTTCTAATTGAATGGAAGCAATGAAGTCTTCGATACTCATCGATACAGAATCATTCTTTCCGTATCTTCTAACGTTGACGCTGCCTGAAGCGACTTCCCCATCACCTATAACAATTTGGATTGGGATCTTTTTGATTTGGGCTTCACGCATACGATAACCTAATTTCTCATTGCGATTATCTACGATACTTCTGAATTTTAACGCATTGAGTTTTTCTTTGAGGGCGTCACAAGCTTCCCCATGGATCTCCCCATTGACCCCTAAGATAGCGATTTGAACAGGGGCTAACCATAATGGGAAAGCGCCTGCGTAATGCTCAATAAGGATCCCTATAAAGCGTTCTACTGAACCGAAGATTACTCTATGAAGCATGACAGGACGTTTCTTTTCCCCATCTGAATCGATGTAGGTCATGTCGAAACGTTCAGGTAGATTCATGTCCAATTGGATGGTTCCGCATTGCCATTCTCTACCTAAAGAATCATTGATATGGAAATCCAGTTTAGGACCGTAGAAGGCCCCATCACCTGGATTGATCTTAAAGGTCTTACCTGCTGCTTCAACTGCTTTTTGTAGCGCCGCTTCAGAGGCATCCCAGACTTCGATCGAACCAATATATTTGGTTTCAGGACGCGTAGAAAGTTCGATCGTATAGGTTAAATTAAACAGCTTATAGAAACGATCAAAGAAGTTGATGAGACGTACGACTTCACCTTCGATTTGATCAGGAGTCATATAGATATGGGCATCGTCTTGGGTAAAGGCTCTTACTCTAAAGAGGCCGTTGAGGGCACCAGAAGCTTCATGACGATGAACCAGACCTAACTCTCCACTTCTAATCGGAAGATCCTTATAGGAATGAAGTCCATTCTTATAGATCAAGATACTACCAGGACAGTTCATCGGTTTAATGGCGAACTTCGTCTCATCGATTTCAGAAGTATACATGTTTTCTCTATAATTGAACCAATGACCTGAAGTTTCCCAGAGTTCTTGATTCAACATCGTTGGGGTCTTAATAAACTCATAGCCTTCTTTCGTATGTTCCTCATACCAGAAGTTTTCTAGGATGTTTCTTAAAATCATCCCATTAGGTAGCCAGAAAGGAAAACCAGGACCAAATTCGCTCATCATAAAGAGATCGAGTTCTTTACCCAACTTCTTATGATCACGTTTCTTAGCTTCTTCTAAAAGATGAAGATGTGCATCTAAAGATTCTTGGGATTCAAAACAGATCCCATAGACTCTTTGTAGCATCTTATTCTTAGAGTCCCCTTTCCAATAAGCACCAGAGACTTTTAGTAACTTAAAGAACTTCAGTTCTTTCGTAGTCGCGGCGTGAGGTCCTCGACATAGGTCAACGAATTCATCTTGACGATAAGTCGAAATGATGGATCCTTCTTCCATATTACCGATAAGATCCATCTTATAAGGATCATCTTTAAACAGAGCTAGAGCTTGTTCCTTAGTGAGTTCTTCACGGATGATGCGTTTACCATCCTTGGCGATCTTCTTCATTTCGGCTTCGATCTTAATGAGGGCTTCATCGTTGATGATGGCTTCTCCTAGATCCATGTCGTAATAGAAGCCTTCGGTGATGACAGGTCCTACCCAAAACAAAGCTTGGGGATACAGTCGTTTAATGGCTTGAGCCATCATATGGGCTGCTGAATGATTTAATACACTGAGTTGTTCATTTTCTTTGATGTTGATCATAGATCCTCCTTGAAAATAAAAGACACCCGTCATAAGGACGAGTGTCTCGTGGTACCACCTTGATTTCGCACTTTCATGCGCTCAACTCATTAACGCAGAGTCACGTAACTTTTCGAAGTTCCCTCACGGATGGTAAGACGGGTTCCTATGAAAGCTTTCATCACTACGCTTTCTCTCTAAGTTGGAAATGTCTCTTGTTCCGTGTTGTTGGTTTATGAAATAAGTGTAATGCTTAAGCTAAATCTTGTCAATTAAAAGACGAAGTTTCCGTTTTTAAAGACGACGACTTCATTGCCTTCATGGGTGATTCCTACGATGTTCATATCAGCAGAACCAAACATGAAGTCATTGTGGGTCATAGAATTGTTGGCTCCCGCAGCATCCAATTGTTCTTGCGACATCGAATTGCCACCTTTTACATTCATTGGATAAGCACGACCTAAAGCCAAGTGACAAGAAGCATTCTCATCAAATAAGGTATTGAAGAAAAGGATATTAGAGTTTGAGATCGGTGAATCATGGCTAATCAAGGCAACTTCACCTAAGTAGCAAGATCCATCATCATAGTTGACCAAGGAAGCCAAAGCTTCTTTTGAGGTCTTCGCATCGAAATCAACGACTTTACCATCTTTAAAGGTCAACCAGAAATCTTCAATCAAAGCCCCGTTATAATTCAAAGGCTTGGTCGCAAAGACTGTCCCATTGACGCCCTTCTTTTCAGGCATCGTAAAGCTTTCTTCAGTAGGTAGATTAGGATTAAATACGATGCCTTTGGTTGATTTCTCATTACCACCGGCCCAAACATGGTTTTTGACCAAACCTACGGTTAAATCAGTGCCTTTACTATTTTTAAACTTCAAAGCTTTGAAGTTATAGTTATTGAGCATTTCATTGTGTTTATGAAGAATCTCATTATGAGCTTTCCATTCTTTAACAGGATCATTGTCTTTGGTGACTCTGACTGCACTTAAGATCGCATCCCATAGTTTATCAACGGCTTTAGAAGCACGTTCATTAGGGAATACTTTCTTGGCCCAACCTTCTGTAGGAACAGAGATGACGCACCATTGAGTACGATTGCCCATCATATGTTCACTATAGAACTTTAAAGCTTTTCCTGTAGCCATACCAACTTTTTGCATCTTCAAGGGATCGATGTCGGCCATGACACCTGGGGTGTCCGCAGAGATACTGATCGCCGCATAACCTTTATCGATATAGAACTTCATTTGATCGACGATATAAGAAGGAATTTCACTTAAGACTTCTACGCTTGCGTATTTAAAGTTGGTATGGGAAACCATTTGATCCAACCAACGAACAGAAACCATAGACGCTCCTGCTTTATAAGCTTCTTCTACACATAAACGAACGAAGTCTTTGGTTTCAACGGAAGCAGAAATCAATAAAGGTTGATTCTTTCTAACGTTAGCACCTACACAAACAGCCAACTTCGCATATTTTCTAAGCATTCTTTGACTTGGCATGATTTTCTCCTTTTAGTTGCCTTGGGATATAGGTAACATCGCTGCGCCTAAGATCCCTGGTTCATCGAGTTCTGCAGGGATAAACTGAACCCCACGCATCCCTTCATGGACCATTTGATCATAATATTTCTTAACCAGTGGGAAGTAAAGTTCATGAGATTGAACTACACCTCCTCCTACAACGAAGATCGAAGGATCGACGACATGACCGATCGCTGAACACGCTGAAGCGAAATCAAACGCCATTTTATCGACGATGTCTAAAGCCGTAATATCACCAGCTTTAGCGAGTTTAAAGATTTCATAGGCTGTGTTGATGTTTGGATTGATTCTCTTCTGAGCGATCTTGATCAAAGCAGCCCCTGAAGCGAGGTTTTCAACGGCCCCAATATTGAGGTGATTGATTTTTTCGCCTTCACGAGTAACGATGATGTTTCCAATTTCACCAGCGTAGCCATTTTTACCGGATACGACTTGGCCATTGACGACCAAAGCTCCACCTACACCAGTCCCATGGATGATGAAGTATACGACTTTATGACCACGTCCTGCGCCTAAGAGCGCTTCCGCTAAGCCAGCCACATTGGCATCATTGTCCATATAGGTAGGTAAACCAAATGCTTTTTCGATCTTTTCACAGATCGGATAAAAGGCTAGACCAGGAAGATTTGTCGACATCTTGAGTTGTTTGGTTACGGTATCTACAGGTCCTGCGACCCCGATCCCTATTCCTGAACAAGATTTAATGTCGTCGATCTTTCCTAAAAGCTCGATGATGTTGGAAGTTACTTTTTCAGGTCCTTCTTGAGCATAGCAAGGACTCTTGAATTCTTGAAGGATCTTTCCTTCTAAAGAGACTTTGGCGACACGTACATTGGTGCCTCCTAAATCTATCCCAATCACCGTTTTCATTTTATTTGACCTCCACGATCTTCATCATGTTGGCGGTGCCTTCTCCTGTAGGATAGCCCGCGGTAATGATCACATAGTCGCCTGCTTTGAAACCATTGTCTTTAGCGATGATACTGGCCAATTCATCATCATTGGTCATACTGTTTTGAATGTCTGAGAATACAGGAATAACGCCCCAATATAGGTTCAATTTACGTTGAACTGAGGTAGTAAATGTGACTGCGAATATTGGAACTGAAGGTCTAAATTTAGAGATACGTTTAGCAGTAGAGCCTCCTTGAGTAAAGGCAATAATCGCTTTAACGGATTCTAATTGAAGTGCTGAATCGGCAACAGAGATCCCGATCGCATCTTGAATGGTCTTACGTGAGGATTTGATGGCTAAGTCGAGACGTTCTCTATAAGGTAAGATCTCTTCCATCGCTGTCGCAATGATGTCCATCGTCGTAACGGCTTCTATAGGATATTCCCCAGCAGCAGTTTCTCCTGATAACATGATCGCATCTGAACCATCTAGTACCGCATTGGCGACATCAGAAGCTTCAGCACGAGTAGGACGAGGATTGCCCATCATAGATTCCAACATATGGGTCGCTGTAATAACAGGTTTTCCCATTTCATTGGCTTTCTTGATGATCTTCTTTTGATAGATAGGAACCAATTGAGTTGATACTTCAACCCCTAGATCACCACGAGCGACCATGACCCCATCCGCAACTTCTAAAATAGACTCTAGATTATCATAACCTTCTTGGTTTTCGATCTTAGCGATGATTTGGATCTTAGATTTGCCTTCATCAAGCAAGATCTTACGAATAGCTAAGACGTCTTGAGCACGTCTTACAAAGCTCGCAGCGATGAAATCGACATCCATCTTACATCCAAAACGAAGATCAGCATCATCTTTCTCAGAGATAAAAGGCATCGATAAGGTTACGTTAGGTACGTTGACCCCTTTTTTCGTTTTGATGATACCTGAATTTTCAATACGACAAGATAAGACACCATCAGCGACTTCTAAAACGGTGAGTCTCATTTTACCATCATCGATCAAGAGGTAATTGCCTGGTTTAACATCTTCATACATCTCAGCACAATCGACGTGGAAACGTTCATTGTTGCCTAAAACGCGTTCTCTTACGACTTTAACAAGGTCACCCTTCTTAAAGTTAAGCACTCCGTTTTCCATTTCACCACAACGGATCTCAGGACCTTTGGTATCCAGCATGATCGCTAGATTATAGCCTGATACATTGTTGACATCATTGATGAGCTTGATTCTTTCTCCATGGGTCAAATGATCCCCATGAGAGAAGTTTAAACGAACGATGTTCATTCCAGCATTAGCCAGTTTAACGACCATCTCCCTGGATTCGCTGGCTGGACCCAGTGTACATATAATCTTAGTTTTACGAATGGTATTCATGTGACCTCCTTAGATCAGTCTTTCATGCAAGGCAAGTAGTTCATCTCTGGATTTTCTAGGCAAGGCTAAGGCTTCAGCGATCGGCATAGAAACGATTTCGTTCTTGAGCATACCGACACAGTGTCCACCAACCCCATTGATCAATAATTCCACCGCTTTATCGCCCATACGAGTCGCTAAGACTCGATCAAAGGCTGTAGGAGAACCACCACGTTGGATATGACCCAACACAGTCGCTCTTCCTGAAAAGCTGGTGACTTCACTGATCTTCTTCGCCAATGCGTTGGCGTCAGTGATCTTCTCACTGATGACAACGATGGCGTGGCGTTTTTTTCTAACTTCATCTAAGTGTTTCAACTTCGCTAAGATGGCAGCTTCATCATAGCCTTTTTCAGGTGTAATGATCAGTTCTGCCCCACAACTAAGACCCGCAAAGACCGCAAGGTCCCCACAGTGATTGCCCATAACTTCTACCACTGAACAACGGTGATGAGAAGATGAGGTATCTCTTAATTTATCGATGTTTTGAATAACGGTATTAAGTGCCGTATCAAAACCAATAGTATAATCGCTGGAAGCCACGTCGTTATCGATGGTACCAGGTATGCCGATACAGTTGATGCCCATATCAGTTAAAGCCATGGCACCTCTATAGGTCCCATCTCCACCGATACACACGATCGCATCGACCCCGTTTTCTCTAAGATTACGAACCGCCGTTGAACGAACAGCCCGATCGGTAAACTCAGGTAAACGAGCCGTTCCCAACATGGTCCCGCCTCGTATGATGATGTCACTGACAGAGCGGCTATTCATCTGCCACATCCGTCCTTCAACCATGCCTTTATAACCATCTTCTATCGCGACGACTTCAAGTCCTTGAGCCAAAGCTGATCTGACGATCGCTCTTATGGCCGCATTCATTCCCGGTGAGTCACCACCAGAAGTCATTACACCGATTCGTTTGATCATGTTATGTCCCTTTTATCCCCATCAATTTTATCATTATGAGGCCTTTTTGTGTATGTTTTTATGTGTTTCTGCGGTTTTTTCCACCGACTAGAAGTGGACTTGATAAGCTTTCTATACGTTCCATTAAACGGTTCGCTTTAAGGGCTTCATCATCTCCTTTTAGATTGTATCTAAAGTGAGCTCTTAATCCATCTATTTTAAGGTTACTGGTAAACCAAGTAGACTTCTGATGATCCATACGATAGTTCAATAAAGGTAAGAGAATTTCATCTCTAAACCATCCAGATAAGCTTTCAGCACCGATATCATCGAAGACAACTACTCGTGCTTTCTTGATCATCGCCATCGTATAATCGATCACATCCGGTGTATCAAAGCTTTGTTTGACTTTAATGGCTAAACTAGGCACATGAACCATAGCGACATTTAGTCCTGTTTTCGCGAAACTATTGAGCATCGCAGAAGCAAGATAGGTCTTACCTACCCCACTGTTTCCATAGAGATAATAACCTTTCTCATTGGGTTGATCGATCCAAGAAGCGATCTTAGCGACGCTTTCCGCATAGTCAGCTTCAAAATCCACATTCAATAGACTAGAGAAATCCGCAAGTAAGACTTCTTTTCCACCATCTCTGATCAAGTATTGTTTCTCATGAGCAGTTAAATCATTTTGAAGACTTTGGTAATCACATGGTTTATAGACAGTCTGTAAGATACCATCCAGTTCAAGATCTAAGAAATATCCTGTTTCTTTTTGTCTACAGGCATGTAGACCAGGACAATTGTCACATCTACCACATTCTATAGACCAATCCGCAAAACGTTGGACATGACGAGTAATGAAGGTCTCATCGACCTTGTGATCCTTCATGAATTTAAGCACTTTTGGATCCTTTAATACATTCTGGATCAAAAGCGCTCTTGAAGCTTTTTGTTGTTCATTCAGTTCAAAAGTGATGTTAATCTTTTCCATGCTTATCTCCCATTTTCTTAAGACGAGCTTTTAAGTCTGCCAATTCGCTTTCACTCATTGGCTCATTGTTGTTTTTATAGTCAGGGATGGCTTCTTTTCTACCCTTTACAGGTTTCGCTGAGATGCCTTGTATATGAGCTAAAGCTTGATCTTTGGTAGTGATTTTTAATCTACTCCAAGATGCGGCGATGGTTTCCACATAACTTTTTTTAAGGGATTGATTGCTACTATCTAAGGCATGTTTGATCAAGACATTGACCACTTCAGGATTCAAACGTTGATCTCTCACCAAAGATGTGATCAAACGTTTTTCTGTATCGGTAGGTTCATTTCCACCCTGTAACCAACGAAGGAATTGGACAGGTTCACTTAAGTAAGGATCTGTAGGCATATCTACAGGGTCTTTTACTTTACGCAATAAACCTTCTAGCTTCTCGGAATCAAAAGTCATCGCAGATATATTGATGCATTCTCCTAATAAAAGAATCATCTTATTGACACTGACCCCATAAACGGAGCCTAATTCTTCGATCAATTTTAGATTTTGAGCGCTTCTTAACGCTTGAGGAAAAACCAACTCTGAACAACGTTGTTTTAACTCTAGGATGTTAAAACGAAGGCCATCTAAACTTGTTTCTGTAGTCTCAAAATGGACTTCTGACTTAGGGTCATAAGATCTTAATCTTTGCGCCTCAAAAGGTTTACTGATGGATTGAAAGCCTTCTTTTAAAGATTTACCTAAAGTATAACGTTTCTTTATGGTCTCATAATGGACATCACCTACTGCTTGTAGATAGGCTCGTCCTAGTACTGGATGATTAAGTGCTTCATTTATTTTAAGAGGTGTTTTTAAAATGTATAAATAGGTGTCATTGACGAGATGATGATAGCTTTCGATGAGTGAGACTTCTTCTAATGCTTCAAAATCAGAGATCAATTGGGTATCACTTACGCCCAATAGACTAGAAAGTTGACCATGGGTAAAAGATTGAGGTACATTTAGGTGAACTAAAAGACCATAGAGTCCAATCGCGCTGCTTCCACAAAGCTTCTGATAAACCAAAAAAAGACTGGCAGTATCCAGGGATGTGGAAAAAGATTCGATTTGGATCAAGGCATTTTTATTTCTTTCCATAGATACTTCTTATTTTATCACTGTAGAGGGTCACTTGTTGAACTAATGTGGCCTCATCTTCATTGTTTTCGATGATGTCATCGGCTAAGGCTATCTTAATCCTAGAACTCAGTTGAAGTTTACGTCTACGTCTGATCTCTTTGAGATCCAATCCACGTTGTTCCATCAATC
>Ga0247840_10002187_pt1 | contig 35524 bp, 36 predicted proteins | sample LaCruzMarch2015__FD_192404 | JGI IMG/M metagenome (GOLD analysis project Ga0247840, IMG submission 192404) | Freshwater microbial communities from meromictic Lake La Cruz, Castile-La Mancha, Spain - LaCruzMarch2015_17m | ecosystem: Environmental > Aquatic > Freshwater > Lake | place: Spain...
TCGATTTGTTTTGAAATGTCGGAATCAGAAGGTGTGTTGTCTAGTCGTTCTTGTAAGATTTCATAGTTGGTCTCATCTTCATTCAACTCCATCATTCGAATTTCGATTTGTTTTGAAATGTCGGAATCAGAAGGTGTGTTGTCTAGTCGTTCTTGTAAGATTTCATAGTTGGTCTCATCTTCATTCAACTCCATCATTCGAATTTCGATTTTTTTTGCAAGATAAGATCCATCCTTTGAATCTACCCACCGTTCTTGTAAGATTTGATAGTTGGTCTCTGTCTTATTCAACTCAATCATTCGAATTTCGATTTGTTCTCTAAGATCTGAACCCAAAGCTGTGTTGTCTAGTCGTTCTTGTAAGATTTGATAGTCAACAATCTTCGGGAGTTGTTCCTTATTCAACTCAATCATTCGAATTTCGATTTGTTTTGCAAAGTCTGGACGACCAGGAAGTCCGCTGTCTAGTAGTTCTTGTAAGATTTGATAGTCAACAATCTTCGGGAGTTGTTCCTTATTCAACTCAATCATTCGAATTTCGATTTGTTTTTCAAGGTCTGAACCAGAAGGTGCGTCGCATAGTCGCTCGTGTAAGATTTGGTAGTCAGTCTCTGTCTTATTCAACTCGATCATTCGAATTTCGATTTGTTTTGCAAAGTCTGGACGACCAGGAAGTCCGCTGTCTAGTAGTTCTTGTAAGATTTGATAGTTAGTCGCTTCTGAAATAGGTAAATTTTCGATACCTAAAAAAGATTTAATCTGTTTTTCTAAGGTGCTCATTTTATTGTATTATTTATGTTTTATTTTACATTACACTAATTATTAGACATGTCAACGCTACCAGGGCCACAAAAAATCCCCTTGTTAGGGGATTTTTTGTGGCTCTTTTATCTGTTCTTTTTATTTCCTTCCTCGAAGTCTCATTGCTTCATAGAGTCTATGTATCGCAAGAAGATACGCAGCACCTCGAAGTGATGACATATGTTTCTTTTGATAGTTCATCACCTCATGAAGTGAATCAACCATGATTACTTTAAGTTTATCCTGAACCTCAGCAAGTGACCAGTAGTACTGTTGTCTGTTTTGCACCCATTCAAAGTAAGAAACTGTCACCCCACCTGCATTTGCGAGAACATCTGGAATTGCAACAATACCCTTTGATTCAAAAATCTTATCTGCTTCTGGAGTTGTTGGTCCGTTTGCAAGCTCAAGGATAATTTTTGCTTTCACTTGATCTGCGTTATCTTCTCGAAGTTGGTTATCGAGCGCTGCCACCACAAGCACATCACATGGGAGTAAAAGAAGTTCTTCATTTGTGACTGAGTTGAGTTTGAGTCCTTCTCCGAGTTTTTTTCCTTCTTCTTTGTTTTTCATCACAAGAGCAGGATCAAATCCAGCACCACTCCACACACCGCCTGTTGAGTCAGAAACTCCGATGATTGTATGTCCTGCCTTGTGAAGAATTTCTGCAGCAACCCCTCCAGCATTTCCAAGCCCTTGAATAACAATCTTTTTTGGCTTCACACTTCCCTCTACTTTTTCAAGATATGTATGAAGTACATAGACACCACCTTGTGCTGTTGCAGTGTCACGCCCCAGCGATCCTCCGAGTACAATTGGTTTTCCAGTAATCATTCCTGGCTCATTTTTTCCAATCACCTTTTCATACTCATCAAGCATCCACGCCATTATTTGACCATTTGTATACACATCCGGTGCTGGAATATCCTTATCTACTCCAAGATATGGTGCCATCTCTCGTGCAAACGCTCGAGATACTTGCTCCAAATCTGCCTCAGTATATTCTTTTGGATTGATAGTCACACCACCCTTTGCCCCACCAAGAGGAATTCCAACAACCGAACATTTGATAGCCATACCAGCAGCGAGCGCACTGACTTCATCTAAATCTGCTTCATGGTGAAATCTAATTCCACCCTTGTATGGACCACGCGCGTTGTTGAACTGAACACGATATGCTGGAAAAGATTTTAACCCTTTCGATGTTTCAACTTCCAAAGTTTTCTCCACAATATTTTCTGGAGTGAGAAGAAGCTTTGTAATATGAGAATCAAGTTTCAAAATCTGCGCTGCGCTATCTATTCTTTTTTGTATATTTTCAAATGGTGTGTTTTTCATAACTTTTCAATTATACCACCCAAGGCAAACAAGGGCTTTTGAAAAACCAAAACAAAACTTTCTTGATGATTTGTAAATAAAAAAACCGTTTCGCTTAAGCGAAACGGTTTTAAACTAATACACATTACTTACTACTTGCGAACACACCCGAAAAACCAATAGGCACCCCATCCAAAATCATCCTGATGAGCATTCACCTTATGTTCGCCGTGGAACTCCACGAAAGACATGTAGTGAATTTTATCATTTTTATCACGCCATTGAGTCGCGTTTGGAATAGTATTAGCCAATTCAGGATATTGCTCATTGAAAGCACAAAGAGTGATTGGATCAACAAGTTTCAAACCATGAGCGTGTACCATTTGTTCGAGCTGACTAGATGAAAGACCTTGATCGAAACAAATAAAATAAACTTCCACTTCATCAACTTCTGGTTGTGGCATACTGCTCATCACACTGGGTTCTACGTATTGAGTATAATGCGTAGCGCTGATAGCCTCTTGTGGCGTTTTCGTAAGATCTACTTTCACTTTTTGGATGATAATAGATTTTTCTGTCCTGTTGTTTGTGCAACTTACAGCACAAAGAAAAAGTGTAAACACTGCAATAATGTATTTCATAGGACTATTGTTTTTAAATTTATTTATATATTAACATAATATATAAATATTGTCAAGTACTTTATTTAAAATATATTCCTTAATGTGAACAGAAAAAGCCGCGACATTTGTCGCGGCTTTTTCTGTTCCTTTTTCACTAAACTATTATCCCCCCTCCCAAACACTGTTCTCCATCATAAACCACAATAGACTGCCCTGGTGAAAAGGTATCTTGTTCTTGTTCAAATATAACCATCGCTTGGTTATCCTTTCCTCGAACAATAGTACAGTGTACTGGAATTTGATTGTAACGAATTGAGGCAGAGTATTTTTTACCAAACTCAATTAGGTGATTCCACACTGTATGTGCAATTCTAATTTCTTTTGGATTTGTGAATTTTTTTCTATCTGAAACCTCTGGCGAAACTGTAATAGTATTTGCTTCAAGATTTTTATCCACTACATATAAAGCTTTGTCGCTTGTTCCTTTTTTTGTAATGGTAAATCCGTGCCTTTCTCCGAAAGTAAAGAAAAGCGCTCCATCATGAACTCCGATTTCATTATTGTCTGTATCCAAAACTTTTCCTTCTTGCTTTGGAATGTAGTGCTGGAGAAAATCTTTCATATCAATCTCACCAAGAAAACAAACTCCTTGTGAGTCTTTTTTTACTGCAGTAAACAAACCATTTTTCTCTGCAATCTTTCGCACTTCGTCTTTTGGAAGATGCCCTATTGGAAATAAAATGTGTTTAAGCTGATCTTGCGAAAGAGTCCACAAAAAATAACTTTGATCTTTTTTCTGATCAAGACCTTGAAGAAGTTGAATTTTTCCGTTTGTCTCCACGCGACGTGCATAGTGACCCGTTGCAACAAAATCAGCACCCAGCTCTTTCGCTTTTGTGAGAAAGATTCCAAACTTCACTTCTTTGTTGCACATGACATCCGGGTTTGGAGTTCTTCCTTTTCGATATTCTTCAATCATATACTCACCAACTTTTTCTTTGTATTCTTTTTCAGCGTCAATGGTGATAAATGGAATTCCAAGATGAGCACAGACACGCATGGCATCACGTCTTTCTTCACGCCAAGTACATTCGATAAAATCTGGTTGCCAGGTTTTAATGAAAGCACCAACAACATTGTAACCTTCATGTTGCAAGAGAAAAGCCGCAACCGATGAGTCAACACCGCCCGACACTCCGACAAATACTGTTGGTTTTTTGTTCATGTCTTTAATCATACTGATTATTGAAAAATAAAAAAGAGGGCGAAGCCTTTGGCTTCGCCCTCTTTTTTATTACATCTTCATCATTTTTTCATACACCTCAAAGGTTGCTCTCGCATCCGCAAGCGCTGTGTGCGCTCGTTGGTTAACAATCCCAAAATACTCTGTCAGTTTTTGAAGTGAAAATCTTTCCACTGTTGGGTCCTTGTGTAGTTTTGCAAATGCAATAGAAATGGTGTCCATTTTTTGGAAAAACATTTTATTTTCAACTCCAGTCTTTTTAAATGCTTCTTGAATAAATGAATAGTCAAAAGCTAGATTGTGAGCGACAAAGATAGCGTCTTTCGTTGCTTCTGCAAAGACCGTCATCGCCTCTTGAAGCGTATGAGCAAACAACCAATCTGCATCATTATATCCATTTACTCGAAGAGCGCCTGGATCCGCATCCTCAAGTCGCTCTGGCTTAATTTTTAATTCTAATTCTTTTACTACCTGAAACTGTGTTCCGATATCATCGAGTTGTTTTACAACCACACAACCAATTTCAATCACTTCATGTTTTTGCGGATCAAATCCAGTTGTTTCAACATCGATAAAGGCTAGGTTATTTTTTCGCATATCTATTTCTTTCGTTCTTTCGTTATATTAGTAAGTTTATCTTAAATATTGATTTTTGTTTGCGACGTGACCGTCATGAGTAACGGCATATCTCACAACCCCATCTCTTCCATGAAGATAGAAGAAATATTCTGATTTGATTGGATTTGCTGCAGCAGTCAGAGTTGCGATTCCAGGGTTACCAATCGGAGTTGGGGTCAAACCTTTTCGAGTATAAGTATTATATTCGTGATCTGTTCGAAGGTCGGCAATAGTTAAATCAAACGAACCCTTATCGAGATAATACTTAAATGGAGCATCAACCTGAAGATGCATTCCCTTGTCAATTCTCTTCCAAAGAATTCCCGAAATCATTTGTTGCTCTTGTTTGTTTCGATTTGCTTCTTTTTCAATAATTGAAGCCATAATAACAATTTCTTCCCAAGTTCTATTTGATTTTGCAACCTGTTCTTGAAGTTTTGCAGTTTTTTTCTGGAAATTTTCTTCAATTGCAAGAAGGACATCTTGCTCGTCAGCTGTTTCAAAAAAGATATATGTATCAGGATATATGTATCCTTCCTTTGGACCAGCAACTCGCAAAAATTGTGTCTTATCAAACTTTGGTAATTTCTCATCCAGAATTTCTGCGTATTCATACACTGACTCACCTTCTTCGAGACGAACCCTCACTCGTTCAAGATCATAAATTCCTTTCACGAAACGCCTTGCAAGTTGAAAAGTACTTTCTGCTGCATCCATGGAATAATCTCCCGCAACAAGACCAGTTTCGCCACCGATTACAATCGCAATTGTTTGAAACAAAAAAACTGACTTAATATAACCTTCTTCTTTGAGTTTTTCAGCAAAAGAAGACATTGTCATTCCTTTTTCAACTTCAATAAAAGTATCCACTCTAAAATCTTTTGGGGGAAGTAAAAATGCAAACATGAAAGCAAGAACAAGAGAAAGTAAGACACCCCAAATAACAACATGTTCTTTTTTAAGAAAATGAAAAAAAGACTGTTTAGATTGTTTTAATTTGTGAAATGTATACATAACTATAGTGGAAGATTAGTTGGTGGCTCAGACTTGGTAGACTCAATTCGTTTCAATTGAGGAGTTTCAGATACAGCACCAGGAAGATGAAATATCGTAGCGAGCTCTTCTGAGTTTAATACAAATGGATCCATTTTGTAAGGTTCATAAAAATATGAACGTCGGATATATGCATCAAACATTTCTTGTTTCAAAGCTCTTGCGCGCCGCCCTGTAGGATCTTGCCATGGATAATCAAAACCAGTTGTATTGGTAGGTTTAAATCCGTTCAAAAAACCAGAGTTGTATTGTTTAAAAGCACCAAGCATTGCCCCTATTCTAAAAGCATCGAAAGATTCTTTTTTTGCAAGATACATCGTACGAATACCTGTGTCGAAACCAGGCTTTAACATACTCTTTTCAAGAGCTGAAAGAGTTTGTCTTTGGATTTCTGTCATTTGTTTTGGTTTTTCTTCTGTTCCTCCGTATTCCTCTTTGAGTTTTTTGATAACATCTTTTCCTTCATCCTTCCAGTCACCTTTTTTAAACCAATTCCCCGGCTTGAGATATCGCTTCGTCGCCACCCGAACCATAATTTGAATCCAAAGATGTTCACCAGGACGCATTGAACCGAGAAATTCAATCACAGGAGTAATTGGGTCAATTATCTGTTCTTGATCTAGCTTTTCAGGTGCTTGGTCAAGGTTGTAATCTACGTATGTCTTGATTGGAAAAACATCCTCTTTCGACAAAATAAAATTTGCACCGAATAAAGACCATGGCTCTTTATTCATGGAAGCCATAACAGGAATAACATAATCATCAACTTCTGTGATTTCTGCCTGAGGATATTGAGCATACAACTGGTTTTCAATAATCATCTTGAAGTTTTTGCTTGTTCGAATAAAAAATCGAACATTTCCTTCTGTGGAAACTATTTCAAGAGAGAACCAGTTAAGTACGTTTCCGAGCCAATATCTTTGAACCCAGGTTCCAACTCCCCCAGATTGAGTGAGTGCATTTGCAATTACCATCTCCATAGCAAAAGGAGATTTAAAAACTTCTTTTGGAATACGAACTTCAAGCAGTACCCATTTAATATTTTCAATAAATTTTCGATTAAGGTATCTCATCCAAAAACTCCACGCCAAAGAAACACAGATTATCAAAGTCCAAATTGGCCATGTATCCATGAAGAAAAAAAGTATTCCAAAAAGTATATCTTCCATATGTCTTTTCATTATACCAAAAACAAAAAGAGTTCCCTGTGGGAACTCTTTTTGTTTTAAGATATTTAGATTGAGGTATATCGCCCATCTTCAAGACGTGTGAAATACTGTGGGTTTTGGAGATTAACAAGAATAGTGTTTCGTTTAAGGAAACGTTCTTTCATAACATGGTCCACGATCTCATCGCGAGTAAGTGGTCCATATTTTTCAAGAATTTCTTTGATAACATCTCGAACAACTCCTGGTTTGTATCCCCATTCTCGGAGACCATACTTACCTCGCCCAACCAAAACAAATCGGCTGTCTTTAATAAGTTCATTGTGAGTTGTTGCTGGATGAGTTTTCTTTCCAAAAAGTTCTGTAATTGCCTCTGCAACTTCTCGGAAGTGCATTGGATTACCATGCTTTCTCATAACAAGAAATGCATAATCTTTTACTCCTCGAACTTTTACATTCTTTGAGTGAGATTTCCCCCATTCATTGAGTGGGTTTGGAGAAACTTTTTTAGAAATTCGAAGCCATCGTTTTGCGATTTCAAGATCTCGATGTTCTTCATTGATATCTTTGATTTGTTGCAAAAGCTTATCAACGATTTCTGCCTCTGTCATGATTTCATCATCTTTCAAATTTTTATAAAGATTTTGAAGAGCGTCATGAACATTTGTAAGAATTTGATTATCTGTTGTCCATCGTGTTTTAAAGTACTCGTTTTCTTTGTGAAGCTTGAAGTGATCTCCAAGTACCAATAAGAAGTACAAATGATTTTGAGTTGCTTGATCATCAGCAAGAGCTTCAAGAAGTTCTTCCTCATTCACAGCTCCTCCAAGTTCATGAATCATTGTTTTGAGTTCATCAAAGTGAATTTGTGCTGATTCAAATTCATCTGATTTTCGGATTGAATTGAGAGCAGAGTTTTCAATTTGACGTACTCGTTCTCGAGTGATGCCATATTTTTGACCAATAGCTTCAAGTGTTTTTCTTTGAGCATCTGTTTTCAGCCCAAACCGACTTGAAACCACGTCGAGTGATCGGTCACGAAGAGCCCCGAGAAGGTCTTTTGTGACTTGCTTTGGTTTAAATGATAATTTTGCCATAGTATTTCAATTTAAATCTTAAAGCGGACTTATCCGTTCGCTGATTTGCATAGTAGCATTTGACATACTTTTTGTCAAATTGCCTAATCAAGTTTTAGAACAATTGAATAATGTCCCGAATTGTAACCAAAATCATAAGTCCTATAAGGATTAAAAAGCCTGCGCTGTTTATCCAAGAAGATGTTTTAGGGTTGATTGGAGAGCCTTTAATTGTCTCAATCAAAATAAAGAGGAGTCTTCCCCCATCTAAAGCAGGAAATGGCAAAAGGTTAATAATTGCAAGGTTTATTGATATAAGCGCAGTAATAACAACCACGAAAGAAAACCCAACCTCTATTGCATTTCCAACAACTGGAACAATGCCGATTGGACCTGTAATAGATCCTGTTTGTGATTTATCACCAGTTATAAGTCCTTTTACAAGATCAATCAAAAAGTCAGCTGTGCTTACACTCAAGTTCCAAGTTCTTTGAAGTCCTCTCCAAATTGCTTCATGTGGAGGAAGACGAAGTGTGCCAACCTTATCAAGAGCAATACCAAGAGCAGGATTTTCCTGACCTTCATATAATCCATATGCTGGAGAAAGAGTGATTTCAAAAACTTCATTTTTTCTTTCAACTTCCAATACAACTTCCTGAACTCCCTTTCCCTCAAAAGCAGATGAAAGATCCGCTGGTTCAGAAATAGAAATCTCTGTTCCGTTTGGATATGTAAGAGATGTGATTGTGTCACCAACAAAAATTTCAGCTTGATCTGCTGGAGAATCTGGGAAAACTTCTACAACAGAAACTGAAACATTTTTCATCTTGTCTCCATAACTTTCATCATAGAGTGTTGGTGAACCAACCATAAACATAACAGCAAGAATAAGCCATGCAAAAAGAAAATTAAAGAGTGGACCAGCAATAAGAACAGCCGCTTGTGTTCTTTTTTTCTTGCTTACGAAACTGTCATTTTGACCAGCTCCTTCTTCTCCATTTTCACCGAAGATTTTTACGAATCCTCCAAATGGAATCCAGTTGAGAGTAAAGTCTGTTCCGTTTTTAGTAAAAAGTTTTTTTGCTCGTGGAGGAAATCCAAATCCAAATTCATCAACTCGGATTCCAGATTTTTTGGCAACAATAAAATGGCCAAATTCATGAACAACGACCAAAATAGCTAAAATAAGTATAAACGCGATAATTGAAATTAAAAGTGACATACTGCTCAAGTATAAAGGAAAACGAGAAAACTAGAAAGGAGGGATTGAAAAACAAAAAAGCGATTCCTTTCGGAATCGCTTTTTCACACAAGCTACACCGTAGCTTGCGCGAGTTCTTTTCTTTCTTTTCTTTTGAACCAAAGCTGGCGGATGATGTAGGAGACAATACAAGACAGAATAATAAAGATGATGTATTGAACTATAAAATCTTTTTCAGTGGCAAGAGTAAAAGCATTAGTAGAAATAACAACAGCAGTAATAGCGACACCAACGCCAAGAAAAGTAGGAAAAGCAAGTATAAAAACAACAACAGCAAACACGGAAAGAGCGCCAATGGGAGGAAAGACACTTGCAACAACAGCAGAAGCAACAATTGTATATAGAATCAAAACATACCTGGTCTTTTCTTTTGGAATCAAGATGCTGGATAGTAACAAAAAACCAAACGGTAACACCATACAAAAAATAAGGTAGTACCAGCCTATGGCCGGTGGTGATTCTTTCAAGGTAGCTTGTTCTACATTTCCATTTTGAATGGAGAAACCTTGTACAACTTCTGAGATCATGGGTGGAAAAAGCTGAGTCATTTTACGCGTGTTTCTTGATACTGTTCCTCCTTGAAAGAGAATTGCTTTTTCTTCATCACTGAAGGTAAGGTTTGTGGTGTTGATGAAAGACAGCTTCTCGATAACTCGCACCTCTTTAATAGTGGTCGTGATAACACCAGCAGAGTCTGTGTAGGTTATTTCTGTTTGGGCTTGCAGTGTATAAGAAAAAAGAAAGAAAGATAAGAAAATCAAAGTGCTTTTCATGATTGAAGGGTTTAAATTTAAATGTATATTATAATGTATAATTAGGTTTGTCAATATACAGAAAGCGTCCGCCAGAGGCGGACGCTTTTTATACTTTCATCGTATTTTCTTCTTTTGATTTAAATACTTCTTCAAGCTGACGATTTGTTTCGTCTACTATTTTTTGAAGTTGATCCTTTGAAGATTTCTGTGCATCTTCTGAAGCAATTTCTGTTTCAATATCCTTAATCGTTGCTTCTCGCTCTTTTCGAACAGATACTCGAGCATCTTCTAGTTTTTGCTTCAAAACTTTTACAATCTTTGCACGTGTTTCTTCAGTAAGTTGTGGGAAGTGTACTCGCATTCCATTTCCATCAACAGCAACCGAAAGTCCCAGGTCAGCAGCAACGATAGCTTTATCGATGAGACTTACATGGGCTTTGTCCCAAGGATTCACTCGAAGTGTTCGAGCGTCTTCTATTTGAATAGAAGCTACATTTTTAATTGGTTGCAATGAACCATAACTTTCAATTTTTATTGAATCCAAAATAACTGGAGAAGCCTGACCTGTATGAATACTCGCGTATTCATTTTTAAGCCACCCCACTACTTTTTGAAGATTTTCTTTTGCTTGTGATAAATCGTACATGGTTTTATTGTACATAAAACTAAAAAATAAAAAAGCCCGAAACCTTCGGTTTCGGGCTTTGCTTTTCTAATCACAAATTTCTCCAAAAAAGGAAAACATTATTACCATATCTGAAACTCCAACATTCCCATCTTGATTAAAATCACCTAAAGGACCGGCGGAACCTACGAGAGTGAGTAAATTAACCAAATCTTGAGTTGTCACAATTCCATCATGATTTAAATCAATCAGTTCACATTCTGACACACAAAGATAGTGACAAGACCCGTCATCATGTGTTGCCCACGATTCATAATTGCAAGCATTTATATCATTACAACCAGGAAAACATTCCGAAAAATAATTATCATTCAAGACAATTATTCCGGGCATTTCACTAGAAGAAATTGCGGATACACATGGAGAATAAACATTACGAGAGAGGTTGATGTATGGTAAAGAAACCATAGCTTGTGTTACAGGAAAGACAAGTGTATCCCCTGAAAACTCTTGATCACCATAAGACCACTGCGCCTCACAACAGTCACAACTTTGACCAACAAGAGTAACAAAAGCAACACTCGCACCACAGTCAATATCAATTGACTGAATCGAAACCTCTGCGGATGGATAAATATTCTCTTGGTTCAAACCTAAAAAATTTGTTGTATAGGAATTATTTGGTTGTGGAACACATTCGCCAATATCTTGAAATACTGGAGCAAAAATATCCATTGGACTATAAAGCCCAGCGGTTCCATCATGATATTCATAATGAAGATGTTCATTTGTGTCGGACTCACAATCACAATCAAGAACACCGTCCCCATTACAATCAAGAGCTTGAGAATTTCCAAGGACACCAATATGTTGCCCAGCAAAAACAAATTCTCCTTCATCCACAAAAACCATATCAAGATGAGCATACAAGGTTTCGGGAGTATTGGTGTCATTTTGATCTCCGTGCCGAATCACAACATGATACCCAAAGCCATATCCTTGACCCATTCCAGAAACAGGACAAGAATTCTGAGCTCGAATGACATATCCATCAGATGACGCAACAATAGTTTTTGTTGAGAAACTAGGATTGGTAACATCCATATCAACAGCATCACGACAACTCACACAACCCGATTCACAGTGACCTTCACAATATGGCAAGGCACTACAAAGTGGAGTTGTGTATTCACAAGCATTATCGCAATACAAAACATTATCAAAACCCATACGGGTAATACAAAAAGAAACTAATGGCTTGAAAGGTGATTTCATTTCTGGTTGATTGAGATCAATAACGCAGAGAGGTAAATAATTTACAGAAAGAGAATGATTCACAATTCCAAGTCTGGAAATAGAAAGTCCGGAAACCAAAACTTTTTCTTTGTGAGACTTAAAATCAAAAGAAACAATTGATTGACCATGTTCATCTGTTCTTAAAAAATAACAGGCTGTTTTTGATGAATTTACCAAAGGAACCTTGTGATATGAGAAAGGTGAAATTCTCTGGAATAATTTCTTTTTTCGAACATTATATTCATAAATCCCCTTTTCATTTCCCAAAGCATCATTATTAGTACTCAAAAAATACAAAGAAGAATAGTCACTATTCCAAGACAGAGGATACAAAATATAACCAGAATTTTCTGGCTTGGTGTCAAAATTCACTAACTCATACTGTTCTTTCTTTGTAAAAAGATTAATACTCCACCAAGTATATTCTTTTCTTTTTTGGTAAGAATATTCAATATTCACATCTGGTGCTTGAACAAAATAATCCAAGCCTTCTGTTGAAAATAAAATATTCAATGAAGAATTTTCATTGAATGGAATTAATCTTTGAGTTGAAACATCAAAAAGATAGTTTCCTTTATCTGTTACAACAAATAAAGTATCGGAAGCAAACAGGTTTTGTGACTCACATACAAATAAAGCCACGACAGAAAATAAGTAGTAGATTTTTTTCATTGTGATTTAAATTAACAAAAAGCATTTTGTTAATTATAACTCACATTTATTTCACTAAAGCGACATATTCCAAAAGTTGTTTTACAGAAGAACCTTGATCAGACATGTATTCTTTTGCAAAAAATATTGCATCATATTCTTTCTTCCTTTGTGAGGTTTCTCCAAGAGTATGCAAATATGCTTCGTAAGCATGAAGAAAAGACAAAGCATCACGTCGAGATGTTTCGTGAAGATTTTCGTCGTCTTTTATTTTTTGAAGATAGTCATCCACCATCTTGAGTCTTTTTGTAATATTTCCCTTTTCAAACAATTTTACATCGATTGGACTGACAAGCTCTGAGGGGGCAAGATAATGAATTAAAACTCGAGATTTAAGAGTTGGAAGGAGTAAGTGTTCTCGAGGTGTTAAAAACATAATAAAGATACCAACATGTGGTTCTTCCAAAGTTTTCAAAAGTGCATGTTGAGCTGGGTGAGAAAACTGAGATGTTTGAATAAACACCACAGTTTGTTTTCCTTCTTCACTTTTTTCTGAAACAAGCTGTTTCAATTCCCGAGCATGGTCTATGGTAAAAAGTTCCATAGAAAACTGATGAAGATTTGCAGTATCAGCCTGAAGTTTTGATTCTTTTAAATATAACAAAACAATCTCACTATTGTGAGAGCTTACTTCACCTATAAAAACATGCGCATGATGTGAAGATATGTTCATATATAAATTGTACAAAATAAAAAAGTCTAAACAAAGCTAGACTTTTTATTTTATCGTTTTGTAAGTATAGATTTTTTGTAAGTGTCCATATGCTCAAGAGCGATCCCTGTTCCCTTTACCACACAGTACAATGCATCATCTGCAAGTTTTGCCTTGACTCCAGTTTTTCGGAAAATAAGTTCCCCGAGATTTCGAAGCTGTGAAGTTCCTCCAGTCAGAGTAATTCCTTGATCAATAATATCACTTGCAAGTTCTGGTGGAGTTTCTTGAAGCACATCTTTAATTGCCTTAATCATTCCTTTCAATTCTGTATCAATCGCTTTTACAATTTCGTTTGTTGTTACTTGTGCTGTTCTTGGAAGACCTTGAACAAAATCTCGTCCTTTAATAGTAGCAACAAGCTCTTCTTCAAGAGGTACCGCTGAGCCAATTTTTATTTTTACCTGCTCTGCTGTTCGGTCACCAATCGCAAGATTGAAAGTTTTTTTAATATACTCTGCAATCGCTTGGTCAATTTTATTTCCAGCAACTTTTACAGATTTACACGCAACAATTCCTCCAAGAGAAATCACAGCAACGTCTGTTGTTCCACCGCCAATATCAACAACCATATGACCCTTTGTTTCGTGAATTGGAATTCCAGCACCGATCGCAGCGAGGATTGGTTCTTTTACCACGTATGCATTTCTTGCACCTGCTCGAATAGCAGCTTCAACCACCGCTCGTCTTTCTGTTGATGTTACTCCCGCCGGAACAGAGACCATGACATCTGGTTTAAACAAAGAAAAAGGCCCAAGTGCTTTTCCGATAAAATATCGAAGCATTGCCTCTGTTACTCGATAGTCGGCAATAACTCCGTCTTTCATGGGACGATACGCAACAATTGAATCTGGAGTTTTTCCAATCATGAGTTTTGCCTCTTTTCCTATAGCAAGAATTTTGTTGTCCTGTTCAGAAACAGCAACCACAGCTGGTTCGTTAAGTACGATCCCCTTCCCAGGCAAATACACCAGAGTGTTTGCTGTTCCAAGATCTATTCCAAGTTTTCGAGTAAAAAATCCCATAAGTGGGTAGATTATAGCACACATCAGCAATGAAAAGACTGGACGAAAAGAAAAAAAGCCGGTGAAATACCGGCTTTTTAAAATACTTTAATCCAACTCTTCAATTTGAGCCCCGAGTCCACGAAGACGTTCTACAATGTTTTCGTATCCACGATGGATTTGAGAAGCGTTACGGATAATACTTGTTCCCTCAGCGGAAAGTGCAGCGATAAACAGTGCCATACCTGCACGAATATCTGGTGAAGACATTTCAATACCACAAAGTTTTTCTGATCGTGAATTCCCAACAACAGTTATTTTTTTATCATTGCGAATAATTTCAGCTCCCATAGACACTAAAGTATCAGTAAACCCAAGACGTCCTTCGAACATTCTCTGCTCAAAAGTAACTGTGCCTTTAGCCGCAACAGCAAGTGCAATCATGGAGCTAATCTGATCAGGCGATAAACCTGGCCATATTTGATCATAAACAACCCTCACTGTTTTCCCTGGAGTTGACGGCTTTTTGATTTCATAGACTGAATGATGCGGAACCCACAAAGAATCACCTTTTTGATGGTAGATAACTCCAAGTTTTTGAAATACACGATCTGCTGTAACACCAAGAACATTTTGCGCATTGGGACATTCAATATTTACCCCACCTCCACAAACAACAGCGAGGGAAATTAAACTTCCAAGCTCAATCATATCTGGAGACATTGTGTGTTCTTTTGTTTGAGAAACATGCAAGTCATCAAAACAAACTGGTGTAATCTTCAAAAGATTTGAACCTACCCCATCAATTTTTGCCCCACAAGAAATTAAAAGCTGACAAAGTTTTTGTACATAGGGCTCACACGCAGCATTGAAAATTTGAAATGGAGGAATTTCATAATCCCTGCGATAAAACACAGAAGCAAGCAAAAGATTTGCAGTTCCCGTCACCGAAGCTTCAGCAAGCTGGATTGTTTGACCTTCCGACAAGATACTCTTTCCGAGAACAATCTTATACACCCCATCTTCAACAGAAGCAACAGCTCCAAGATCTTGAAATGCTTTTATGTGAGGGGAAACAGAACGAATCCCAATCTTGTCACCGCCAGGTGTTGGCATATACGCCTCACCAAAACGACCAAGCATTGCACCGGCAACCATAAGTGATCCGCGGAGCTTTGAAGAAGCCTCTTGATACTCCCTTGTTTGCATCTGAGAACGATCAACATTGCTTGCGTCAAACAAGTAGCAGTTTGGGTTTTGTTTATCAACTCGAACTCCGAGAATAACAAGTATGTTTATCAACTCATTTACATCCAAGATATCCGGGATATTACTCACAAGAGTTTTTCCTGGATACAAAAGCACTGCGGACAAAATTTGCAAAGCTTCATTTTTCGCACCTTGAACAGTAATAGTACCTTGTAAAGATATACCACCTGTAATTTTTAAAGTATTTTTCATTGTAAATAACGGTTTTGGTTTACCCTATTTATACAAGAAAAAGCTAGAAAAACAAGCTACTCTTTAAAATAGTCCTCTATGTGCAGTTTCCGAAGTTCATTTCTACGAAACTTAGGAAGATCATAAAAATCATCAATACTCCTAAAATCCGCACTTCTATTTTTGTGATTTCGAAGACCAAACAAACGAAGTGGGTCGATGATAATTGATTCTTTTTTCTCAGGATGACGAAATTCTATTTGAAGATATAAATGATGATGTTTCCCATCGGGAATCCCAGATGAACCAACTTCACCAATCTTTGTACCTCGTTCAATTACAACTTTTGGGTAGTTATTGAAAGAAATTTCGCGAAGCATTTTTTGATACGAAGAAAATTTTACAGAAGGTTTTTTAAGATGCATATACAAACTATGCATAATATATCCATCTTCTGTTTGAATATGAGGATGTGACAAAAAAACATAAAAACCATTCACCATATCAAAACCAGAATATTCAAGTAACCCATCACACACAGGAACGATGGGACGTTTTGGTTTTTCAGTAATACTTATACCAGTGTGAAAATGTTGGAGCTCATGAGTGTTGGGGTGAAAACGAAATCCAAAATATCCAAAATAAGGATCAATTTTATCCTCAAGATGCGGAAGAGGCTTATCAAACAAAGTATGTTCGTGGAGTTTGTCATAGAATTCATTCCAAAAATCTCCGTATTCAGAATTCGGAATATATTGTTCACCCTTTCGTGCGTTTTTTCCTGGGCGTTTTTGTATGTATCCTTCAAAACTCGGAACCATACTTGTATTATAGACAGGAAAATAAACAACCGGCTGGGTAAAACACATATGACGAGAAAAAGCCTTGTAAAGCAAGATATCTTTGAACTCAAAACATGCTAGGATGAAACTATGCATGTACGAATTGTGACAGTTATTCCCCTTTCCAAAAGTCTCCCAAAAGACTCTCTTGATTATTTTTCAAGTAAAGAAATTTCACTTGGAGATCTCGTTGAAATACCGATTCGTAAACAAACTCACAAAGCAATCGTGGTAGCAATCAGTGATGCAAAAGAACAAAAAGCAGAACTCAAAGAAGCAGGTTTTCAACTTCGCCCTATAAAAAAAGTTATAGGACCTTCACCTTTTGATGCTCAATTTTTAAAAACACTAACAGAATTACAAAAATATTACATCGGTAACACAAGCCAATTTTTCTCAGAATCAATTTCTCAAGTTATTCTTGATTCAGTCGAATCACTCAAAAAACCAGATTTTGAAATTAAGAAAAATGAATTCAAAAAAGAAACCCTTGTACTTCAAAAACCACCGAATGAAAGAATTGGATTTTACAAGACACTCATCCGTGAATCTTTTGCAAAAGGAGAATCTGTACGTTTTATAGTACCAACCATCCAAGATGCAAATATTCTTTTTGAAACTCTATCAAAAGGTATTCAGGATTATTCTTTTTTGATTCATAGTAAAAAAAATCAAAAACAAATCATCGAGACTTGGAATACTATAGTTTCGAAAGACCACCCAATCTGTATCATTCACACACCTCAGTTTCTTTGTATTCCAAGACACGACACTGGCGTGATTATTCTTGAACAAGAAAATTCACACTATTTTCAATCAAACAAAAGACCTTATATTGACGGACGAATTCTAACAGAACTGTTTGCTCGCATACACAACACGAAGCTTATTATGAGTGATACTCTTCTTCGAACAGAAACTCTAGTGAGGCAACAAAACCAAGAACTCGGAACAGTTGACAATTTGTTTTTCAGAATTGATTCACCTGCTGAACATATTGTGGTGGACATGAGAAAAGAAGAACATAAGGGAGAAATTTTGAGTTCGGAAGTAGCCAAGCAAATTGCAGAAACTTATAGACAAGGAAAAAAAATTCTTCTATTCGCTCTTCGTCCAGGACTCGCAACCACAACAATTTGCAATGACTGCGGAACAACTCAAACCTATAAAGGATCACCTCTCACACTACACAGCAACCCTGATACAGGAGAACGATTTTTTAAAAGTAAAAAATATAATAAAGAATTCAGAACAAATGTAGTCTGTCACAATTGCTCGAGTTGGAATCTCCAAGCGCTTGGTATAGGAACAGAAACTGTTGAATCTTTGATTACAAAAAACAATTCAAATCTCACCGTCTTTCGAATTGATCAAAACCAAAATCACACTCCAAAACAAATAAAAACGACCCTTGAAAAATTTGAAAAACATGAGGGTGGAGCAATTTTAATTACAAGTCAAATTGGAATTTCCTATCTTTCTCAAAGTATTTCTTTGTCTTGTATTGTTTCTCTTGATAGTTTGTTTAATATTCCTCAATTTAATATGTATGAAAAAATCACACATATTATTATGGACATCTCTTCAAAAACAACGGAAACTTGTTTTTTACAAACCAGATTCGCCGATCAAAAAATCACCTCAATTCTTCAAAGTAAAAAATTATTTGATTTTTTTGAATACGACATGGAAGAAAGAAAATTTTGGGAATATCCACCTTTCTCAACGATTATAAAAATGTCTTATGAAGGACCGAAGAAAGAAGTTTCATTGATTGAAAACTATTTAAAAAAGACTTTTGAAGGCTATGAATTTTATACCTATCACTCTCGAGGGACCTCAGAAACAAAAACACTAACACATGTCATCATTAAGGTTCCGGCAAAATTCTGGCCTTTTCCTTGGGAAAAAGGAACCCAAGAAGAAACTAAAAAGCTCAAGGAAAAACTTGATATTTTCCCACCATCTTGGTCTATTGCTATAAATCCCCAAAATATTTTATAAAATCTTGCGTTTTTAAATCCTTTATGGTATTGTTTTTGACGTTATGAAAAAAACCGTTATTATTGAAGATAAACGACAAGGAAACGAAAGTAGTGCAAATCTCTTGCGACGATTTTCACGACGCGTGAAGGATTCAAATATCGTTCGAGAAGTTCGAAACAATCGATATGTATCACGAAAACCTTCTTCACTTGTAATCAAAAAGAGTGCTTTGCGACGAATCACAAAACAAGCTGAGATTACAAAACTCAAAAAACTTGGTAAAATAGGATAGATGGAACTTACGGATTCAAATCTAACTATCACCAGAATCACGAAAGGCAAGCTTCCAAGCTTGCCTTTTTTGGCTGTAAAAAATCATATTCTCGGAAAAAAGTTTACTCTATCCCTTGCTTTCATTGATTTACCAACAATGAAAAAATTGAGTGAGGAATACAAAGGTGATGACACTCATACAAATATTCTTACCTTCCCTCTTGACTCACAAGAAGCCGAGATTCTTATGAATCTTCAAACTGTTCGAAGTGCCGCAAAACACTTTGACATGAAATACCAAGAACATCTTCTATTTCTTTTTATTCACGGATGCCTTCACCTGAAAGGATACAAACATGGACCTGAAATGGAAGCTTTGGAAGAAAAACTTTTGGTAAAATTTTGGGGAAAATAAAAAGCCTCTTTGGAGGTTTTTTATTTTTCCCCTTATATAAAAAAAACTTTGTAGTACAATATCTATGTACTTTTTCAAGGAAATGTCTTTAATACATTTCTTTCTTTTATGTAGTATATGTCAAAAAATATTACAGTTGGTATTGATATTGGAAGTCACGAAACACGCGTGATGGTTGTTGAGTATGCAGATGATGGACAAAGAAAAACAACACGAATCATTGGGATGGGATCTTCTGAAACAAAAGGTGTTCGACATGGGTATGTAGTAAACCCGGAACAAGCATCTGAATCAATCCAAAAAGCAGTATCTCAAGCAGAGCATGCTTCAGGAATCAGAATAAAACAAGCTGTTATCTCAATCTCAGGAATCAGTCTCGCTTCTCACATTGGTACTGGATCTTCAATTATCTCAAAAGCAGATAACGAAGTAACTCATCTCGATATACAAAAAGCTCTCAACGACGCAGAAAGTAAACTTTCTGTTCCAAATAAGCAAATCATCGAAACTCTTGTTCTTGAATACAAACTCGATGCGAAACGTGTCTTTGGACGTCCAGAAGGAATGAAAGGAATCAAACTTGATGTTACTGTTTTGTATGTAGCAGCTCTGAAGCAACATATTGACGATCTTATTCTTTCAGTTAACCAAGCAGGGGTTGATGTCATCGATGTTGTTCCGAGTCCTCTTGCTACAAGTTTTGTTACTCTTTCTGAAAAACAAAAAACTGCAGGTTGCATGCTTCTTGATATTGGCGCTGAAACAGTTTCCCTTACTGTTTTTGAAGATAACCAAATTATCTCACTTCATGTATTTACCATTGGATCAAATGACATCACAAACGACATTGCTCTTGGGCTCAAAATACCACTTCCAGAAGCTGAAGAAATAAAACAAGGTGTCTTGATTGGAAATGTTCCCCAAGGAGATGTTGAAACAATTATAGAAGCAAGACTCACAGATATTTTTGAACTTGTTCAAAAATATCTCAAAAAGATTAAACGAGACGGACTCTTACCTGCTGGAGTTGTTATAACAGGTGGAGGATCTCAAATCCCAATCACTGAAACTCTTGCAAGAAAAATCCTGAATGTTCCCGCAAGTCTTGCACGTATTCCAACAAATAGTAAGAAAAATCCTCTTCTTAAAGACATGAGTTGGCTTGTCGTATATGGCCTTTGTATGTCAAAACGATACACAGCAAGTGGAAACACAAGCTACAACCCTGTTTCAAAAACACTTTCTCATATAGGACAATTCTTCAAATCCATCATTAAGCAGTTGAAGCCGTAAGTAGTCAATAAGGACAAGCCCTGAAAATATTGATACTATATAACCAGCTTTAATCGGTCATTAACATTTAAAACAAAAGCTCTTTTTTGATAGAGCTTTTTGTTTTGATAAAGCAACTTAATTTATAAATATCACTATTATGGCAAAAATTAATTCAGACGTAGAAACTTTTGCACGCATCAAAGTTATCGGAATTGGTGGTTCAGGTGGAAATGCAATAAACCACATGATCACTCGTGGAGTACAAGGTGTTGAATTCATTGCAATGAACACGGACGTGCAAGATCTTCACCACTCAAAAGCAGATAAGAAAATTCATCTTGGTAAAAATCTCACCAAGGGACTTGGTGCTGGAATGAATCCAGAAATTGGACGAAAAGCAGCAGAAGAAACCCGATCAGAAATTCAAGATTTCGTAAAAGGATCAGATATGGTGTTTATCACAGCTGGAATGGGAGGAGGAACAGGAACAGGAGCTTCTCCAACTGTTGCGCGAGCTGCGAAAGAACAAGGGATTCTCACTGTTGCAGTTGTAACACGACCTTTCTTCTTTGAAGGTAATCAACGACTTCGAATTGCGGATGAAGGTATCCGAGCACTTGAAAAAGAAGTTGATGCCATCATTACAATTCCAAACGACCGACTCCTTCAAATCACTGAAAAAAATACAAGCTTCAATGAAGCCTTTGAAATGGTAGATGAAATCTTGCGACAAGCAGTAGAAGGTATTTCTGATATCATTACAAACCCAGGAAAAATCAACGTGGACTTTGCAGATATCAAAGCAATCATGGCAGACGCAGGATCAGCACTCATGGGAATCGGATATGCAGCTGGAGAAGGCCGAGCAGAAAATGCAGCGCTTCAAGCAATCAATTCCCCACTTCTTGAAATCTCAATCAATGGAGCAAAAGGAGTTCTTTTCTCTGTTGCAGGAAGTGAAGATCTTGGAATCCAAGAAATTCAAGCGATTGCAAAAATAATCACTGAATCAATCGACAAAGACGCAAAAGTTATTTGGGGTAAAACTCAAGATGACAAACTCAAAAAAGGAGAAATCCGAGTTACTGTTATCGCAACAGGTTTTCCAAATAGCACACAAAGAAAATCTTTGTTCGGCGCTCAACAGCAACAACAAATGATGTCAGCAACGACTTCGCGACCAAAAGAAGAAACTCGAGAAGAAATGATTGTTGAAGAAGAGACACAAGAAAGAAAACCTCAAAGACGAGAAGAGCCAAAGGAAATTCGAAACTCTATCCCAAAGGTAGAAGATTTTGAAGAACTGAAAATACCAGAAAAAGAACCTATTGAAATTGTCGACGGTGATGATTTTGAAGAGGATGACGAAGACTGGTCAGCGGTTCCAGCATTTCTACGAAGAAAGAAATAATTAATCACCAAAAACCGCACGAATCGTGCGGTTTTTGATTTATTTAATCATGTATAATACCAAAGTATGCGAATAATAGAAGAAACAAAACTAGATTATCAGGATGTATTACTTCGTCCAAAACGAAGTACTCTCACATCTAGAAAAGATGTTGATCTTGAACGTGAGTTTACTTTTTACCATTCCCCAAAAACATGGAAAGGAATTCCAATCATGACAGCAAACATGGCAACCTGTGGAACTTTTGAAATGGCACAGGTTCTAGCTCCGTACAAAATGATTACAACATTTCACAAATACTACACTGTAGAACAATTTGAAGAGTTTTTCAAAAGTTTTAATAACCCAGATTATGTTGCCTATACACTTGGAATTCGTGATGAAGATTTTGAAAAATTAAAAATAATGCAAGAAAAAGATTTACTGAAACATTTTTCTTTTATCTGTCTCGACGTTCCAAATGGATATCTTCAAAAATTTTTAGACGCTATTAAAATGGTTCGTACAATCTGCAAGGAACATATTATCATTGCTGGAAATGTTGTTACAAATGAAATGGCAGAAGAAATTATTCTTGCTGGAGCAGATATTGTGAAAGTTGGAATAGGTCCTGGTTCTGCTTGTACAACCCGAAGACAAACGGGTGTTGGATATCCGCAACTTTCAGCTGTGATTGAGTGTGGTGACGCAGCACATGGAATGTCAAACTCTCAAGGGGTTGGACGAATCATTGCAGATGGAGGACAACAGTTCCCTTCTTGTGTAGCGAAAGCATTTTGTGGTGGTGCAGATTTCAATATGTTTGGATCAATGTTTTCTGGATTTGAAGAAAGTGGAGGAAATTTGATTGAAAAAGATGGAAAACAATTCAAAGAATATTTTGGATCTTCTTCAAACAAAGCAATGGAAGAATTTTATGGGAAAAAAGATTCGCACCGAGCAAGTGAAGGGCGATACACACTCATTCCATTCAAAGGAAGTATTCATAATTTCATTCAAGACCTTCTTGGCTCACTTCGAAGTACTGGAACATATATCGGCGCACAATTTCTGAAAGAATTCCCCAAACGAGCAACTTTTATTCGAGTAAACAGACAGCTCACAACCTATCTAGAAACTTTTGATACGGGAAAATAAGCCTCTCAAGAGACTTGACTCATGTGCTATAATACAAATATGACTTACGAATTAATCATTATCGGAGGTGGACCAGCAGGATGCTCTGCTGCTGTTTACGCTGCACGAAAAAAACTTAAAACCTTACTCATCACCTCAGAATGGGGCGGGCAATCAATAGTTTCTGAAACAATCTACAACTGGATTGGAACACCTGAGATTTCAGGTCATGATCTTGCCGAAAGTTTCAAAAAACATGTTGAATACTATCAAGGAGAAGATCTGGAACTCAAAACTGGATCATATGTAGAAAAGGTAGAAAAAACAGCTGAAGGATTTAAGGTATCTCTTTCAAATGGAGAATCTTTTGAAACAAAAACAATTCTCATCTCTTCTGGATCAGGACGACGAAAACTTGAAGTAAAAGGTGCTGATGTTTTGGAACACAAAGGACTTACCTACTGTGCAACCTGTGACGGACCGCTATTTTCTGGACAAGATGTCGCTGTCATTGGTGGAGGAAATGCTGCCTTTGAAAGTGCTTCACAACTTGCTCAGTATTGCAAAAGTGTAACCATTATTCACCGAGGTTCTGAATGGAGAGCAGAAGCAGTAACGGTTGAAAAAATTCTTGCAAGACCAAATGTACAATCAATCATGAACGCAGACACGACAGAAGTCTATGGAGAAAAATTTGTTGCTGGAATGAAATATAAAGATAAGGAAGGAAATGAACATGATCTTCCCGTAACAGGTATCTTTGTTGAAATTGGACAAATTCCAAATACTGGAATTGCAAGTGAGGTAGTTGAGCTTGATGACTACAAACGAATCAAAATCGACTACGCAACCCAAAAGACCACCACTCCTGGAATTTGGGCTGCTGGAGACTGCACCAATGTCCTCTATCACCAAAACAACATCGCAGCTGGAGATGCAGTTCGAGCACTTGAGGATATATACAAATACTTACACGCATAGCGCATACAAAGAACCCACCTTGAGTGGGTTTTTTGTATGTATTGACATAATTATATAATATTATATAATATAAAAAATATTTAAAACTTAAGACGATGAATAAAACAAACTCTCGAAAAGTAACTGAAACCAACTGGGAAAACCTCTTTATTGGGCTTATCGCACTTTTATTATCTACAGCATCATTGTGTATCTTCATTGTTAGTGCATTCAATCTAGAGTGGTCTTTTCCCGGGACTCTCGTAAGAGATATCCCCACCACCACAACTGCCCTTTTGGTATTCGCATTTACTCTTCTTCCTGCAGTTATTGCATTTCAAAACAGTAAAAGCGTTAGAACTGAGTGGTGCTAACATATTCAAAAGTATGATCTTTCCCAAAACCCTTCTTCTGAAGGGTTTTTGTTTTATCTTTACATAAATACATATTTATGTCACAATAGCACCAAACCCTAAAATGTTATTTTATGTCTCAAAAACAACTACGTTTCTTAAGTGACGGAACTCTTTGTTCCCTTTTTTCTCAAGGTTCTGTTAAAATAAAACCTCGAATTGATCCATTTCTTTTCTGTGAATTTATTAAAAAAGACCAGGTGATAATTTTTAAAAAAGAAAAGATTCGCAAATTTATCATGGGAACCCTAGCGGTAAGCATAGTGTTCTCTGTTGGACTTTTTGTGTTCAATTTTATCGATGAAGGAATTCTGGGAGTTTGTCTAACAATGTCTTTTGTCGGAAGTCTCATGGTACATTATCTTTTTTTTCCTCAAGAAGATAGAATTAAAAAAACAAACAAAGAATACAGAGAAGCATTTTTCTCAATTCTTGAAAAAGAACAAACTCTTACTGAAGTCGGACTGAAAGAAATCTTTTACAGCCTCATTAAGCGAATCCAATTTTTAATGATTGGAGAGAAGAAATCTTCAACAGAAAATTTAAATCGAATCAAAAACATTATCTACTGCATCAACCAGACACACGAAGAGAGAGGTATTGTATTAAAAGTTCCGTCAAATTTTAGTGATATTTGTTCCCAGCTAAAACAACTGTTTCCCCAAGATGCCGACATTGATCAATTCATTCAACAGCAATCTTTTATCATTCCTCCTGGAGTTACAGTGAACAAAACCATTCACATTGAAGAAACTGAAGAAATTCTTGCGTAAAGCAAGGAACCGCGTCGCACAAGCGACGCGGTTTTTATTTTTCCCATTTATGAGTATAATCAAACCATGCAAGGTTTCAGTGAACTCTTCTCAAATATTCTTTTCAGTCTTGGGCCAGTAACCCGAGAAGTTTTCATATTCTTTCTTGGTTATATCGAAGGACTTCCAATCATCGGCTCTCTTGTTCCTGGTGGCACCATGGCAATCCTCATTGGTAGTCTTTCAAAGGATGGATACATTGCCCCACTTCTCGCTATCAACCTCATTGCTCTTGGAAGTTTCCTCGGTGACCTCACAGGTTTTGTCTTTGGAAAACAACTTCGAAAACTTGAATATGTAAAAAAGATGATGGAAAGTGAGAAGAACAAAAAACACTGGGATGTTTTTGACAGACACATTGCACTTGTAATCATCATCGGAAAGGTTTTGCCGGTTGTGAGATCTACTCCTTCTCTTTTTGCAGGAATGCGAAAAATTCCTATTCATCGGTACGCAATCTACACACTCATCGGATCATATCTTTGGGCTGTGATTGGAATCTATTCAGGAAGTGCTCTTGCGAATATTCTCGGGGACTATGCAGTACCAGTCATCATTCTCACAGTATTCGTACTTACATTTGGAAGTTTTGCTTACAACAAAATCAAAAAATATCAAAAAGGGAAAAGACAAACAAAAGAAGCCGTCGAGTAAACTCGACGGCTTTTGTTTTACACTCTCACCCCTTGAAAAAGCGGAATAGACGCTTCCAAATACTTACGAACCTCGGAAAGATCCAAACCACCATGAGCAGCCTGCAACTTCCCTTCTGCATCGATAGAAATGTCTGGATACTGGTTTACAATATCAAGCAATTTCTGCTGAACATTTTCAGGAGATAAACCCCCGGCAACTCCGACTCCAAGATATGAAATCGGACTAAACTCAGAAACAAGACTACCAATTTTTTGATGATCCAAATCGAGACCTCTTCCTCCCGACATATCAAGAAGAATGTGATCAATCGCTCTGTCGTATCCTAGAACAGCTTGGTAAATTTGTGTAAGGTCATTTGCTTTTTGAGAAAAAGCCTCATGTCCAACCTGAAGAACAAATTCAGCATTAGGATACTTTTCCTTATACCTCAGCAAATGTTCTTTGTCAGGCCAAGCCATATTGAGCTGAAACCCATGAAGGTTCTCACCTGCAAACTGTGTGATTTGCATCAAATCATCAAAAAGGTTTGTAGGGTTATCACTTGAAAAATGAACCAAGTTGAGACAACCTTCATCATTCGTAAAAATTGATCCCAAATCTGTCATTTTTGGATATCGCAGAGGCCATTTGTTTTGAATTCCTTGCAAAGTCTTTGAACTCACAAGGACTCCGACCATTAAACGTCTTCCGACTATCGACGGATGAGTGTTTCGATTTTTAAGAACATTTTGAACTTGTTCTTGGTTGATAAAACCAGTAATTCCAATGTAGGGTGTTTTTTTATTCATAAAAGTACAATTTAAAGGGTTTATTTAAATCATACTCTAGCATAAAAACCCACAAATCAAAAACACCTCTTGCGAGGTGTTTTTGATTTGTGGGTCGAATCGTGATGAAACCAAATGATTTCATTACCCTGAAAGGCTTTTTTGAGTTATCGATCTATATATTGTCTAACCCTTCTCGAGAGGTTTAAATTATGTTTTAAGTTAAGAAAATAACCGACAATACTATTGTTAGAATTACACCACCAATAGTTACTAGCCATGGATTATTTATATCAATCCTAACTCTAGATAGCTTTTCAGTAATTTCTTTAATTAAATTTTTCAAAACTAATTTCTTATGTAATTCGGGATTAAAACGATGAGATTTAATTAGTTGGTGAGTATTCTCATCTTTTCTTATTACCCACATTGTTTTGAAATCTTGTTTCATATTTATTCTTCTCGAGTGCTCGAACTAGCTCTCTTTTTGGTGAGCCTTCTCGAGATAGAACCTGTCAATTCATTGTCCTGTAAGGCTATTAAAAGTATTTTTAATTAATTCTTTCAACCCTTCTCGAGCGGTCATTAAAAATACTAAAATTTTTGATGATAAAAGTTTATGTTTTGATAATAGTCCCAATAAACGAGCTTCCTGTGTCGAATGATTCATGAGCATATTCCGCAAGTTCAGATTCAAGGGATTCTTTGGTGTATCGAAGCGATTGAAACACAATCATTTTGTCACCTGATGCAATCCCAACATTTTCAAGCATGGAATTACTATTGATTACCGAACACCATACTCGAAATCCATTGTCTGCAATTCTTGGTGAAATATCAGTAAAGGGATCAAGTCCGATAAGTCGAACCTTGTCATCTACCAGTCTAACTGCGTCTTCTTGATAGACCTTTTGTAGCTCAACCATATCTACACGATCACGCATTTGTGCATTGATAAACACAAAGCCGTTTGGTCCAGCGATATCAGTAAGAAGTTTTAATATTTCTTGTGGCGCATAGTTTGAAAACGTAAGACCAAGAGAAACGAATCGAGGAATGGTTGACTCTCCAAGAACTTCAGGTAATTCTTCAAATGAAGCTTTTACTTTTCGTACAGAAATCCTTTGTGATGTTGCGTGTGATTCCGCCATTTCAAGAAAGTGATCACTAATGTCTACGGGAACATAGGTAAAGGACTTACCTTGTTTTTTAAGTTCATCAAACAAGAACTGCTCCTTGTGTTCCGTACCTGGACCAAGGTCAATATATTCAAAATTATTTGGAAGCATGTCTGCAATATTTTTTGCGATATGCCGAAGGTACTCATGTTCTGGTTTTGTTACCAATTTGAAATACGAAGTGTCTTCTTCCTGAAGTTGTTCATATACCTGGTCGCCTGAACCGATGTAAATAAGGAGAGAATCTGAAAAATCCCAGATCCCATTATCTAGTTTTTTGAGAGATTTGAAGGCTCGTTCTTTAAACCATTCTTGGTTATATTTTCCATCCATATCCAAATTCTATCACAAAAACAGCCCCTTTTGGAGCTGTTTTTGTATGATTCTCATTCACCCGCGTAACATAATAATTACGCTGATATGTATTTAATAAACTCTCGACCAGTATTAGTGAAGTCATAATTATTAGGATCGACTCCCCAAGGGTTCGGAGCGTTATAGTTTTTCAAAATTCCGATACTGATTAAATCAGCTTCAGCATCAGCCCAAATCTCACGAATATTTTGATTAGGAGACAAAGTGTATTTCCCAGGATTATTATTTGAATCGTTGACTAAATAAGTGGCCAAATAATCTGATAGTTTATTCCCATGAATTGGAGTAGCAGAAACTTGATTTAAGATTCGTAGTAACTCTAAGCCTTTTTGACTGACCAAAGAGAGAATGCTGATCATTCGCTCAATCTCGAATTGCTCTAACTCTTGTGATTGTGCATAGCCAAGAAATATTTTTTGAATGATTCGTCTTTTTTCCTCATTTCGCTCCGATATATATTTCTCAAATGAATAAACAAAAGCATCTTGAAAATTTTCAGACTGCAAAATCTCTTCAGTAAAAATAGAAGGGTTATCCCGCACCATCTCGACCCACTCAAGAGCTTTTTGTTATCTTAATTTTAACCCTGCACCATGTAGTGCCTTGCTCAAACCCCAGGCAATATTTAACCCTGGAATTTTTGAGGCGATTTCATCTGCAACCACCAGTGCAGTATCTAACATGATTTGCTTATCTTTTTCGTTCATAATAAATTACTTTAAAATTCCATCTCCAAATAAAAATACAATAACAGCGACTATTATTGTTATCGCGGCAGTCCATGCTGATATGCGAATACTCTTTTCTTGAATTTTCTGTGACTCTTTCTGAGATATTAGGCTGTCCTGTATAGCTTTTTCTTGAAGACTTAAAGACTCTAAAGAATTTTTCTCCAGCATTGTAACAAGAGTTCCGCATTTATCGCAGAGGAAAATAGAGTTGCTTTTCCTGTCACCACTATCGGCATCCATGTGTAGCTTCCAATCGTGTTCACAACCTTTATCAAATTTTTCTCGATATTGACCAATTCCCATACCTACATAGTTTAACAAAAAAGTGACAAAGGTGACACACGGTTCACTATGGAATTCAGATACCCTCTCATGCTAAAATACACCTATGAAAAAAGGCTCAGGAAAAAGAATAACCGTTAGTGAATTAATACTCCAAAAACACACGAAAGATATAGACATAGTCAGTATTAATCCAGACATGGTAAAAAAAATGAAGGCAATAAACACAATTCCTCAAATGCCTTTTAATATTTCTGACGTTGAGTTTATCAAGCCAGATCAACGGGTATATGACACCCTCCTTGAAATTAAAAAACAAGGAGAAAAGAGAAAGAAAGAAATAGGTTTATTTATTCTTGATGAAAATAATCACACTATTGCGCGAGACACAAAAACAAGAACTCTTAAATGTAAGTTCAAACACGGTGGAATGAATTTTAAATTAATAAAAATACTGGTAGATACGGAAGACTTTCGTCAAACAAGACACCTTACAGAAGATATTAAATCAAAGTCAAACAAAGCTCTTCGTAAAAAGGTTGGTGAAATAAATAAAAAGATTAGAGATGATTTAAAACTAGATAAAGATTTTGAGTTCATCAACGGAGAGTCTGGTGCTGGCTATAAAATCAATCCTGACATCAAAATTAAAGTTATATAGAAATAAAAAGCTCTACGTAGAGTTTTTTATTTTACCTAAAAGCACTTATATATGAGTGTTTTTTAATCTATAAGCTCTACATGAACTCTATTCCAACTCCATAGGTCGTTTTGATTAAATTGGTACATAAGATTTCGCGGATCTTTTATATCATTAATAAACAAAAACAGGCTTATGAAAAAACTATCATGGAAGACCATCCAAAAAACGGTCAACGAATTAGTCCCTCAGGAAATAAATCCGAGGGTCATGTCCGACAAACAAATGTCAGACCTTAAGAGAAGTTTATCCAAGTATGGATTAGTAGAAATACCTGCTATAGATTTCAACGGTGAGATACTCGCAGGACACATGAGGATGAAAGCAATGAAGCTACTAGGTCGAGGTGAAGAAGTGATTGATGTCAGATTCCCCAATCGAAAACTCACGGAACAAGAAGCAAAACAATACTTGATCGCTTCGAATAAGATATCGGGCGACTGGGATACAAACCTCCTCAAGTCATTCGATTTAGGTGTTCTGGAGTTTGCAGGATTTGATCAGATTGAATTAGGTGCTCTTTGGGATAAGGATAAAGAAGTTGTTGAAGAAGACTTCAATGAACAAAAAGAGTTGATGAAAATAAAAAAGCCTAAAACAAAATTAGGCGACGTGATTTTTCTTGGACAAAATAAGATCTTGTGTGGTGACTCAACCAACAAAGAGAATCTAAGGAGACTCTTTGGAAGCGAACGTGCGAGCATGGTCTACTCGGACCCCATTTATAATATTTCTATAAATTATGATGGAGGTATTGGAGGACGAGCTAACTATGGAGGTAATGTAAACGATACGAGAAGTTTTGATGAATACAAAGAGTTCCTTAAAAATAGTATAGAGGCAGGATTAGCAGTATGTCATAAAGACACACACATCTTCTACTATTGCGATCAAATCTACATTGGTGTAGTCCAAGACCTATACCGATCACTTGGTATTGAGAACAAACGAGTATGTTTGTGGCTTAAGAATAATCAGAATCCTGTGCCTGGCGTGGCGTTTAATAAGGCATATGAACCTGTTGTGTATGGTATTCGTAATAAACCATACCTTGCAGATATTAATAACCTTAATGAAGTCTTGAACAAAGAACTCACTACAGGTAATAATCTCCTTGATGAGATAAATGATATCTGGATGGCAAAGCGTCTCTCTGCGGACAAATATGAACACGCGACTTCCAAGCCTCCACAACTTCATGAAAAAGCTATCAAACGATGTACAAAACCAAATGACATCATCCTTGATAGTTTCCTTGGATCAGGAAGTACCTTAATCGCAGGAGAAACTCTTGGTCGAAGAGTCTATGGATGTGAACTTGAGCCTGTGTTCTGCGACTTGATTGTTCGCAGATGGGAAAAATTAATGGGACAGAAAGCAATTTATGAAAAAGACAAAAACGCTCATGAATAAGTTAATAGCAGAACTTGAGAAAACCCCACTTGTTCAGATTGCTTGTGACAAAGTTGGTATTTCAAGAAACACTTTCTATCGTTGGATAAAAGAAGATACAGAATTTCTTGCTCGAACAAGTGAAGCTATTTCTCTTGGCACAGGACTTGTAAATGATGTTGCGATAAGTAATGTGCTTGATGGTATCAAAAGAAAAGATCCTATGTATACAAAATATTGGCTTGATCGTAAACATCCTGACTTTAGAAAACCATTTAGATACAAAATTGATTCTGATGATCTCATTACTCAATTTCGTTTACTAATGGAAGGCATTAAAGCAAATCAAGTTGAACAGGATATCAAAAATGCTCTGGGTGAATCTGAAAGAAAAGAAATAGAAGATGCCAAGCGAGAAATGGAAGAATGGGAATCAAGATGGTCTGAAGAAAAGAAATCTTAACTATTCTGTTTCTCTTACGTACTCAACATTTCCGTCTATTGTTAGAAATTCAGTTACAACTTGCGTTCCACCATTTACGTATGAGAACCCTATAGAAAAGTCAGTTCTGATTAAAGCTCCAAAACCATTTTGGGAATCAACGTATGATTTTACGATGTATCCACCATCGGTAGTTCTTGTTATTGAAAAATCATTGCATATCGGAAAGTCTGCTGTTGCAGGAGACTTGAGTGTTTGTTCAATTAACATCTGAGCTTGGACACATACTTCAATATGACTAGGTTCTTTTCTAATCTCTTGAACTACTTCCTGTTCTTTATCATTTGATGAGACGATAAAGATAGCCCCTACGATAACAACAAGGACAGGAATAAGTCCAAGAAGTACTCTCTTGATCGAGAAACTGTGCTCTATTTTGTTTTCCATATTACTTGATCGGTTTTATATGAATGGAACAAGCGAGTCTATAAAAGACTCCCCGCCATTGCGATTCCCCAAGGGGAACCCGTACCCGTTTCCAGATACGACCGATCAAGATGACTCTGACGAGGAGACTTTTATACTTGATCGGTATTTTGACCATATCCTCATAAAAATGAGGGGTTAGGTCCCTGTTAAATTGTAACTAAATAATAACAGTAATTAAACTATTATTCCTATATTCTATCGCAATATCTCCCTCTTGTTAAGGCTATAGTGACGAGTATGCTACGTTTTCTTCAGTCTGCATAGACTTAGCAATACCTCCCTATTCCGTCATTAATATATACATGGAAGAACAACCATTAAAATATTGTCTATATGCTCGTAAATCAACTGAAGCGGAAGAAAAACAAGCTTTGTCTATAGATTCCCAGATCAAGGAAATGATACAAATTGCAGAGCGTGAAAATCTCAATGTAATTGAAATAAGAAAAGAATCACATTCAGCAAAAGAATCGGGTCAAAGACCTGTGTTTGAGGAAATTGTAAAAGATATAGATTCTGGAATATTTAATGCGATTATTACTTGGGCACCCGATAGACTTTCTCGTAACGCAGGTGATCTTGGAAAACTTGTAGATAGAATGGATCAAAAAAAGTTAATTCAAATTAAAACATTTGGTCAAACTTTTTCTAATTCACCAAGTGATAAGTTTCTATTAATGATTCTTTGTAGTCAAGCAAAACTTGAGAACGATAATAAAAGTATTAATGTAAAAAGAGGTATGAGAACTCGGTGTGAAATGGGCTTATGGCCTGCACAGCCCCCAACTGGATACAGGAAAGTGAACGATCGAACTGCAAAATGTGAAGTTGAGATTGATCCTGAAAGAGCTATTGTGGTTAAGCAAATATTTGAAAAAATTGCATATGAAAAATGGAGTGTAACAAAAGTATACACATGGCTTCGATATGATCTTAATTTTAAAACCCACCGAGAACATAATTTAAGTCTTGGTAATGTATTTAAAATAATTAACAATACTTTCTACTACGGTCGTTTTGAATTTCCCAAAGGTTCAGGTATTTGGTATGAAGGAAAACATAAGCCACTAATAAGTAAAGAGCTTTTTGATGAGACTAGAAATTCTATCAAGTCGCAAACGATAAAATCACAAGGTAAAGAGTTTGCTTTTACTAGAATAATGAAATGTAGGCTTTGTGGTTCTGGAATTACTGCCGATGAGAAATTCAAGAATCTGAAATGTGGTGGCGTGAATCGCTATGTCTATTACAGGTGTTGCAAATCACAAAACAGAGATTGTAATAATCCTGCGATTAATGAAGATGACCTGATTGTTGCATTTCAGAATATGGCAGACAAACTTGAGTTAAATAAGGTTGAATTAAATGAAAAGATGAATATTGAAATACAAAGGTTCAAGAAACTACAAGCCATGTTTTTAGGCAAGAAAAAGAGCGAAAAGATAGATCCTGTGGATCTGCGAGATTATGCGAAGTTTGTATTGAGTGAGGGGTCTATACTAGAAAAACGAGCTGTTTTGGGATCAATACAAAATGAAATATTTCTAAAAAATAAGACAATAGAAATAACAACTTAATCTAATCTATTTTTTCCATAATTTTCCAAGCTCAATTGTTCCACTTTGTGGTTGGTTATCCTTATCCAGGAGTTTAACTTTTACAGACAAAGGGAATTGTGTCATCTGACCCGCAATAAAACAACAACCTGTTGCGAGATTTGATATAGAATCAAAAGAAAGTTTATCAAGATAACTTACTGCCTTATTTATCGCACGTAAATCATTTTCATTCATTAATCTGTGAATAAAGTAATTATGTAGTTGCGAGATAATAGTTGCAGAAATATCAGAAGGTCTTTGACTTGCAATAGTTAAAAAAACTCCAAATTTTCGTCCTTCTTTTATTATTTCTTCAAAGGTTTCTAAACGGTAATCTTTCCATGTTTCTGATTCTCTAACCGAAGTTTCAGATAAAATATTATGTGCTTCATCTATAATGATATGTAAGGATGAATCATTTTTATAAGTACTTTTTTGATTTTCATATAGTTTTTTAAGAATAACCAATGGTAAAGATTTTTTTATATCTCGATTTGTAGATTTTAGATCAATCACAACTACATTTGTATTACTGAAAAGATCCTGACCATCTTGAGTTTCTGTATTAAATACCTTTTGAATACTTTTCTTTATACTTTCTAATTTATTTATAGCAGGATATATGTGATCATTCTGTGCTCTATTATCGAGTAAATCATAAAGTAGTTGCATTCTTGCAAAATCAAGAAACTTTTCAATTATATTGTCTGCGAATTGATAGTCATCGGTTTTTGTATATAAAGATTGCGATTTGTATTGCTCATCTGTTATACTGTCGTAGTCTGTGTCACCACCACATTTAAAATAGGAGTGAGTATTATGCCACTCGGGGATAATGAAAGTTTCATCGTCACTTGCAATTTTTAATATCTGTCTATATCTATCAATACACAAAAACGCCAAATCTTTATTTTTTAGTTTTAAAATTCTTAATGCTATTAACCTTAGATTATTTTTGAAATAATCTAAGGGATTATCTTCTTTATTTATCTTTCTATATAAATTAATCGCTCTATTAAGAAACGGTTTTTGAGTCTTTTCTGTTGCATTGGCTAAAATAGAAAGTAACTCAATATCAATAAAACTACTCTCATTTAAAGGTAGCTTATTCTCATTCTGGACTTGATCTGATTCGATTTCTGTAGATAAAACATAAGTTTTTTTATCTTGAGTTAATACTGTATTCTTTGAGTATTCTCCATTAAAATCAATGAATATAAATTTTGAATTATATTTAAAGTTGTCACTAAGCTCTTCTGATTTAAATAACTCTGTATACATTCTTGCTAGTGTATTCGATTTTCCAGACCCTGTATTTCCAAAAATACCAACATGACCCGCAAAAAGTCTTTCGGCTGAGATTAAAATATTTTGAGTTTCTTCATCTATTAAAGACCCGATATGTATAGATAGTTCGGTTTTTCTAGAAAGTTCATGAAGTATCTCAAATTCTTTCCTTGAAAGTAATTTGCACTCACTACCAATAAGTGGCATCTCTTTTATTCCGTGTTGAAACTTTCCTTCATTATCATAAAAGCCAAAGACGGATACATTAAGAAAACGATTTATCCCTTCTTTTGCATTAGAATATTTCTTATTTTTTTGAAACCTATCTTCTTCAAGATATTCACCTTCAACCTTACAAATAATTTCAGTAAATCCTTTTAAAATCTTTACATAGTTTGATAGACCAACAGATACATTCTTTAT
>Ga0247840_10002188_pt1 | contig 35516 bp, 35 predicted proteins | sample LaCruzMarch2015__FD_192404 | JGI IMG/M metagenome (GOLD analysis project Ga0247840, IMG submission 192404) | Freshwater microbial communities from meromictic Lake La Cruz, Castile-La Mancha, Spain - LaCruzMarch2015_17m | ecosystem: Environmental > Aquatic > Freshwater > Lake | place: Spain...
AATCCTTTAACAATCCTTTAACAATCCTTTAACAATCCTTTAACAATCCTTTAACAATCCTTTAACAATCCTTTAACAATCCTTTAACAATCCTTTAACAATCCTTTAACAATCCTTTAACAATTTATTAATAAATATCTAAATAAATATCTAAATAAATATCTAAATAAATTTTTTAATAAATCTTTTAATAAATCTTTTAATAAATCTTTAATAAATTCTTAATAATTATTTAATAAATTTTTTAATAAATCTTTAATAAATTCTTTAATATTTATAAAATAAAAAATGATTTAAGAAATATTATTAAAAAAATAAACATAGATGATTGATAGTTGTGAAAAAGCGTTTGTTCTTGGTTTTCTTTCATATATCAAAGAAGTTCATACAAAATATTCGCAGAATTGTTATGAATTGATGAATATTGATGAGGAAGAAGATGAAGGAATTCTTAAAATCTTAAAGGAATATGTGGATATTATTGATGAATGTGGAACAACTTCTATGAGTTTAATTAATCCTGAATATCTGGATGAGATGAAGAAGGATATTAAGGAATTTAAAGATTTTAAGGATGATTATAAAAGAGCATTTATTCGAGGTATTTATGAATATAATAATATAAATGAGACTTCAAATGATATTCATATGAAAAAGAATGAAATAATTAGTAATATTTATCAAGATTTTATGGAATATCTAGGAGTTCCTTATATCGTAGATGATGAGAATAGAATTTTGATTAAATATGGATGTAGTTCAGTAGATTTCCTTGGATTTCTTTATAATAATATTGATAATAATATTGGATTTGTTTATAATAATTATAATTCAAATCTTCCAAAGATTAATGTCGTTCTAACGGATGATGATGCGATTAGACCATCAAAGAAGAATTGGAGTGATGTTGGTTTTGATTTATCAATTATTAAGAAAGTTGAGGATTATAATTCGAAGACTGCTTTATATGATACAGGTCTTAAAATTCAAATAGATTTTGGTTATTATGTGGAGATTGTTCCTCGAAGTTCATTATCTAAATCTGGATATATGATGGCGAATAGTATTGGAATTATTGATAATTCTTATAGAGGAAATTTGATGATTGCTTTAACGAAGGTTTGTGATGATGCGAAGGAGATTGAATATCCGTTTAGATGTTGTCAAATGATTATGAGAAAACAAGTTCAAGCGAATTTGGAAGAGATTGGATATGTTGAAAAGACGAAGAGGAATGAAGGAGGATTTGGTTCTACTTAAATAAATAAATAAATATATAAAATATAAAATAGAAAATGAATTTTGAAGAATTAGAAGAACAAATTAAAACTTATATTAATAAAGATATTTCCATAGGGGATTTACAAGATGATTTTAGAACAAATTTTGAAAGAACTTATTTACCTGCGGGCTATGATATAGACGGAGATGATAAAAACTTTGATTTTCGATTAAGAAGATTACAATTAAAAATTGTTTTTTTGAAACTAATTGCGGAATTAGATTTAAATAAATTAAAAAATATTGAGGCATTATTAAATATTATGGAACAAGATATTCCAGAATGGTCTGGATTAGATTTAAGTCCATTTATAACAAAAACAACACATCCTATAATATTTAAAATACACGATGATAAAAATAAAAAAGAAGTTAAAGATTTATTCAATCTCGCAAATAATTATTTAACAATAATCAGGAAAAAATATAGAATTACACACGATTTTTATTATGAAAAAGGAGAAAAATTTATTGAAGGATTTAAAGATAAAAGATTTGCTTATGTTATGTCTTATACAAAACTTTTAAATTTAATTAAACAAATTAAAGAAAATTTATCATCATTTCAACAAACAAAAAAACAAAAAACAGGAGGCAAATTAAGAATAGTTAAAGTTATTAAGAAATATTAATCCATTCATTTAAATAAAAATCATTTTTCTCTGGAATGATAATCTTTTTATCTTTCTTTCCTAGATATGCCATCCAAAAGGAGTAATTATTTTTATCAATTATCATATTTTTAAATTGTGATAAAAGGACAAAATTCGTGAAACGATGTTCTGGAACATTTGCTAAAAAGATGACATTTGATTTTGGAATAAAATTCATATTTATTTGTATCCAATCTATATCATCACATAAAACAATAATTTTAAAATTATTGAAATGTTTATAATATGCTTTTTCATAATAATAAGGAATATATAAATCTTTTTTGATATTCATACAAACATAATTATTAATTTCATAATCTCCAAAATAATTCATTATATTTGTTAATTTATTATGGATGAAGGTTTTATAGATACTATTATTGATGATAAGAATTGATAATAGTTCTCTTACTTGATTACTTATATATTTATGAGAATAATTATCATTAAAAATGAGATTAAGATTATCATCTGGCGAATAATTATTCAAATAATAATCTTTAAAATTCATTTTTTCATAATCATCAGGAGATAATGATTTATATCTAAAATATTTGATGAAGATATTTATAATATTTGTATAACCACCTTCTATAAATGCTAATTGTCTATTAAGAGTTAAGGCGAAGGTTAAGGAAATACCGATTTTGAATAACTCGCTTCCAATATCATCAAAATTAACATCATTCGAATTGAAAGTGATGAATTTTTCGGTCATTTATTTAAAATAGATTTTATTTTTTTAAATGGAGATTTGAATAATAATTTTCATAATTATTGAAATTATATTTATGATAGGAATAATCATAACTTTCATAATTATTGATATTAGATACAAATTTGATGGATTTTTGAATGGAATTATATTTAATCCTTTTAAGAGGTTTATGGTTATTTAAATAAGTCATATAAATATATTTAGATAATTTTAGATTTTTGAGAATTAAATAAATCTTAATGATTAGATTGATATTTTCCATATTTCCACCAATCATATAAATCTTAATATCTTCAAATCTATATTCATCATAAACATCATTAATAATATCATATAAACAATCAATATTCGTATTCATATCAATTAAACCGATGAAAGATTTATTTAAACTTTCATTAATGATTAGAAGACATATGTTAAAATTGATAATATCAGTAATAATGATTTTATCATTTTTAAAAATGGAGAATTCACGATTATTTATATATCTATCAAAATATCTATATTTGAATGAATAAGAATAAGAATTATTGATTGTTTTTTTGAGTTTGAATAAATAGATGATAATTAGATAATAATAAATCTTTTTAATAATAATATTATCATAATTATTCAAAAAATCCAAAAGGAATATTAGATTTATTTTGGAACTTATCTTATAAATTAAATAATTTTTATTATAATAAAGATTGAAATTATTAATGATTATTTGATTATTATTTATAATAAATTCTATATTTTCATCTTCGTAAATCTCATTAATATTTAATTCATAATTAACAGGTATTAAATAATTCATAGTTTATATTTTTATAAATAATGTTTAGATAATTATGAATGATTATTGTTCCGTCGTAAATATAATTCCACAATATTTAGGAACTTGTTGGTTTAATGCTATTCTTATGTCTTGTTTATATAGTGATGGTGCTTCACGAATATTTAGAGAAACGATTTTAAGTGATGATTGGGAGAATTCTAATAATCCTCTTAAAATTGCTTTGTTTAATATTATTTCATATATAAATAGAATTAAATTATTTCCTGAATTACGAGAAGAACAAACAAAATTATTTCAAGAATATTTAAATAAAATAAGACCAGAACAATTATTATTTAAATTAATGGAATATGATAAAGAACTGAAAAATATATTTATTAAACAAAAAGGATTAGGATATTCTATTTCATATTTATCTTTATTTTTAGATATATTAGAAATTCCATATTTATCTGTTTTTATTGATAGTGATAAAAAACTAAAAACTTTCAAAAAATTTGATAAAGAATTTAAAATTATTATTTTTCATATAGGATATATTCCTTTTTATAAAAATACTTATATTGATTATGAATATAAAATTGAAACTTTATTAAAAGGATTTAAATTAGATAGTATTTTATTAAGAGCTTTTTTAAATTTAGGACACGCTATTACAGGAATAACTTGTGGAGGTGAAAGATATGTTTATAATGGTTGGATGCGAGAAGATGAAAGTTTTAAATTTTGTAATTTAATTCCTTTTGATTGGTATTCAAAAAAAGAATTTTGTTTAAATAGAAAAGAATGTAGTTTAGATGATATTAAAGAAAAGGATTTTTGTTTTTCTTTCGAAAAAGGAAAAAGGTTATTTGTTTATGTTAAACGAGAAAAAAAAGAAGAGAAATTGAGAATAAAGATTTTGAATTAGATATTAGAGAAATAAAAAAAGTTTTAGTTTAAAAGAGATTAATTCAATAACTAATATTTCTTTAAAACCTTCAATAACAAAAACACCATTAAGAACTGATATATTTACAAAAGATTTCACAGAAGAATTTCTAATATCATTAAGAGATTTTATTTATAAATTATATATTATATTTCTTAATTTTAAAAATAGAAGAAATTATAAATATAGTAGATTAGATATTATAGATTTTCTTAATACACAAAATGAAGAATTTTATGAAGATTATGATATAAATTATGATAATTTAACTGATAAAGAATTAATTCAATTATTTAAAACGAATGATGATAAAATAATTATAAAAGATTTATTAGAATTTTTTAAAAATAAAAATAATAGAATAAAATTTTTGGCATTATTAACAGAAGAAGAATTTATGTTTCTTAATCAAAATCATCCATAGGTGGTTCGGTTGGTGGAACTACACCTTCCGGCATTCCTTGTGGAAACATATTGCCTCCTTGAAGTTTCATTAAAAGAGGTTGAACCTTATCCGTAATCTCCTTTTGTTTATTTTTATAAACTTCCGCATCTTCCTTTGGATTTTCTTCAAACCATTTAAGACCTTCATCAATAATAGGATCAATTTCTTCCTTAACCTCATCAAATAGAGGAGGAACACCTTCCGCTTTCGTTGAAATACTATTCTTCACTCCATAAAGATAATTCTCTAAATCATTCTTACTCTCAATAACCGCCTTCTGTTTCTCATCTTCCTCCTTGAATTTCTCCGCATTTTTCACCATCTCCTCAATCTGTTCCTTTGAAAGTCGTCCTTTATCATTTGTAATCTTAATATTATTCGTCTTTCCTGTGCTTTCTTCTTTTGCTGTTACTTCAAGAATACCATTCACATCAAGAGATAAATCAATCGTAATCTTTGGATGACCTCTTGGCATAGGTGGAATACCGCTTAAATGAAATGAACCAAGAAGATTATTATCCTTCACAAGTGCTCTTTCACCCTCATAAATCTTAATATCGACCCCAGGTTGATTATCAGCATAAGTTGAGAAAGTTTGTGATTTCTTTGTGGGAATGGTAGTATTCCTTTCAACAATCTTCGTCATAACTCCGCCACTTGTTTCAATTCCTAATGAAAGTGGTGCTACATCAAGAAGAAGAAGTCCAGAAGTTTTATCACTATCACCTTGTCCTGTAAGAATAGCACATTGGATTGCAGCTCCAATTGCAACTGCTTCATCAGGATTTAGACTTTTATTTAGAGGTTTATCATTAAAATATGAACTTAACATTTCTTGGATTTTAGGAATTCTCGTTGTGCCTCCTACAAGAACAATCTCATCAATTTCTCCCTTACTCTTCTTCGCATCACCTAGAACCTTTCCAATAGGTTCCATCGATTTTTGAAAGAAACTATCCGCAAGTTGTTCGAATTTAGCACGACTTAAATTAATCGAATAATCAATTCCATCAATTAGACTTTCAACCTCAATAGTCGTTGTCGTTGATGATGAAAGATTTTTCTTCGCTCTTTCAGCAGCGATATTAAGTCTCTTCAACGCCTTTGGATTTTGTTTAACATCCTTTTTATGTTTCTTCTTAATATCATCACATAAATAATCCACAATAAGATTATCAATATCAGATCCACCAAGATGAGTATCTCCTGCTGTCGCCTTCACCTCGAATATTCCTCCATCAAGAGTTAGGACTGATAAATCGTGAGTTCCACCACCTTCATCAAAGATTAGAATAGTGCTTTCCTTATCACTCTTCTTATCAAGACCATAAGCAATCGCCGCTGCCGTAGGTTCATTAATAATTCGAAGACATTCCATTCCACTAATAATACAAGCGTCCTTCGTCGCCTGTCTTTGACTATCATTAAAATATGCTGGAACAGTAACTACCGCCTTCTTAACAGGATGACCGAGATATGCTTCAGCAGTCTCTTTAAGACGAACAAGAACCATCGCTGAAATCTCTTCTGGATATAATTTCTTCTCCTCGCCTTTATAATCAACCTTCACCACAGGTTTATTATTATCATCCGCAGTTAAATCAAAAGACCAAAGTTTCTTATCTGCCTGAACGATAGGATCATCATATTTTCTTCCAATAAGTCGCTTAATATCATAAAGAGTATTCTTGGGATACATCGTTGAAACATTCTTCGAAGCATCTCCAACGAGTTTCTCTTCATTTGTAAATGAAACATATGAAGGAATGATACGAGAACCTGTTTGATGATCTGGAATTACTTCCACTCTATCACCAATCCAAACTGCTACACAACTTGTAGTAGTTCCTAAATCAATACCAATTCCAACATTATCTTCCTTTGACATTTCTTTTTTATTTAAATAATTAATGATTTCTTTAAATAAATTTTATTATAATAGATGACAGATTTTTTTGAGAAATTAAGTGATAATGATTTCTTTTCAAATAAATTAACTCATATTTATTTTAATGGAAGAGTTGAAGATAAGTTAGTTGATAAATTAATCGAGGATGTTAGAAATGCGAATAAAACAATTGATAATATAAAACCTAAACCTATATTAATTCATATAAATTCAAAAGGAGGTTCTGTATATGATGGAATGCGTTTTTTATCTATTTTTAAAATAAGTTCAGTTCCAATAGCGACGATTATCGATAATTATTCATTTTCATCTGCAACATTTTTATCCATCCATAGTCCATATCGTCTAATGACGAAAAATAGTTTTTGTCTCCTTCATTATTATTCAATAACAGGATTGAATGATTTTAAAAGAGATAAAATGTTTTCTAAGGTGAATGAATTTGAAACTTATTTCAATAATATCTGTCAAATGTATTTAAAAAAGACAAAATTTAAAAAAGAAGAATTGGATGAATTACTTCAACACGATTTATATCTTAATTATAAATATTGTCTCAAAAAAGGAATTGTAGATAGAATAATCGACTTTCAACATCCATCACCAGAATTTAAAGGTGATATTTATGATATTATAAAAGATGAAAAAACATTCAATTTACATCTTCTTCCGTGTTCTAATGATATTAATAATCTCGATTTAATTATCAGGAAAAATAATGAAAATCCTTCTTCAACATATATCATATATCCAATCCATAATCTATGTAATGAAGAAATTGCTAAAAAGACTTATATAGAAAAAAAAGATGTTCCTAAACAAGAAGATTATGATTTCGATATATTTCATACTCTTAATTTAACAAACAGAATTAAAGCAATTTCAGGAAATAAAATAGCGGTTATTGATGTTCCCATCAGTATTGATAATATTCTTCCGCTTTTATATACAAATAAAATTTATATCTATAATCATTCATTTATCATATGTAATCTATTATATTTCAAAAATCCAATAACTAATATTCTAATAGATGATATGTTTAAGAATTATAAAACTATCTTTCATCAAATAAAAACAATTCTTAAACAAAAGACGAAGATGACTATGAAAGATATAGGTGATATTAATAAGAAATATATTATCATAAATCCAAAAGAAGCGGTGAAAATGGGATTATGTAATGAAATCATTTATTCATAATCACTCAAATCATCAATATCACTCAAATCATCAATATCACTCAAATCATCTTTAATATATTTCTTATATTTATCATATAAATTCATTCCAATTTGTAAGATATTTATATGATATTTATCTTCAATCTCGTCATTAATCGATAAGAGAAGCAGATATTTATAATAATCATCACCTTTTTTTTTATAATAAATGAGATTATTTTTCATTTGTTTTGGAAGAAACAAATTAATCAATAATAATATATTCATTATGATATTATTTTGAAATGCTAAAAAATTATAATAGATATTTATAAACATTACTTAATATAATAAAAAATGATTATTTTATATAATTTCACATAAATAAAATGGACGATATTCGAATTTTCATCAAAAATAATTCAAAAGAAGAATATAAATTATCTATCAAATATGAAGACAACGAAACAATTTATAAATATAAATATCCTTCTCATAATCTCCTTTTTAAAGAAGATTTTAATGATAATATCTCCTTGATTATTAATAAGAAAACTTATGATAATTTAACAGATATTCATCTCTTCCTCTTCAATCTCTTTGATTATAAAAACTTTGAATATATCGATTTATATCTTAAAAAAATTATTGAAAAAACCCCAATTCAAATTGAAGATTATTATAATGATAATTATGATGATTTCGCAAATGAATTCATAGCAATTCGTAATCTAATAATAAATGAAAGGTTCTATAAATTAAAATTCGTCCTTAAAGATAATGATTTTCATCTTTATTACAATCTAAATATTTTCAACGGATTTGATAATATTCTCGAAAAAATAAAAGAAATTATTCAATTAATAATGAATTTAAATCAATCTTCTTAATCTCATTCCTATTATCCCTAAACACATTCGTTATATAATTATAAGCATCGTTTATTTGATTAAATGATACGCCACCTGTAATCAATACACTTCCACTCTCAAATATAGCAATCGTTATTTTTTTACATTTCTTATCTCCATTTCCATCACCTTTTCCAAAACAATTATCACTACATTTACAAATACCATCTTGATATGATTTATTCGTATTCCAAAAGAATTCCAATTTAACTCCGTGATACTTTCCAGGCTCAAAGCTACATTTATTATTATAATCATCACTCATTAAAATCCTATGAAGAACCTTTCTCCTTATTACAAATTTATTCGTCATTTCCTTATCCGTATAAGTCTTGAAATCAGTATTTATCATACGAATATGGAAATTATTAAATCCTATTTTCTTCTCAAAATCTTCGGTGCTCGTAATCTCCTTAAAATCTTCATAAATCTTCTTAATCGCTTCTATGACATCTTCCACAATTTTATTCACATCATCTTTATTCTTCACACCTGTTATTTGAATATTTCCATTCTTAAATATCTTCAAATTAGGATAATTATCCGCCTTATATAAGAAGGTTACTTGATTATCAAATGAAGTTTTCTTCACCGTTGTCGGTTTAACCTTCCTCTGTTTCTTTGGATATATTCCCCTCTTATTCTCACCCTCAGGATATTTTGGATAATAAATCCAAATGAATTTACTCTTATCACCTATATCAAACTTCTCATATAATATTCCTAAATGGATAGTTACTCCCAAATCAACATTACAAGTTATAGTGCTTACCTTATAATCAGTAAAATAAATATCATCCATATTTTCCAATTATGAAATTAATCCATTTCTTTAAATCATTTTTTATTTTCGGATAATTTGGATAAATAGGAGGTATTAATAACTTCTGCGGAAGTATTAATGGAAATCATCGGTGGAATATTTAAAACATAGGTCTTCGTTTCGTCTATATGTGTTTTTCTAAAATCATCTATTTTCAAATTTCCTCCAAACATCTCTAATAAATATCGTGAAGGTGCTGGTCGAATTATATTCTTAAATCCATAGCGTTTTCCTAACATCTGTATCCAACTATTCACCTCCCATACCTTATCACTTCCACAATTGACAGAGAAATTATAAGCATTCGCACAATTTAAGGAACAAAATGAACCGATGATATAAAAGGTGTCATTTATCGTATCATAATTATAAGGCATTCCAAATATAGAATTATCGATGGAATGACAACACCAAAAACAACACGACTTATTTTTTATATTAGGATTATTGATATTATTATTATGATAATATTCATTTTCACAAGAGATATTCTCTGCGTCATTTGTGAAATAACAGATATTTTCATATGGACTTGGTTCAGTAATTATACAATTCCTATCATTATTTATGATATAATTGATTTTTGATTGACTTATTGGAAGTTGAAGGAATATATCATCACTATCATTTTCAACATCCTTAATCATACTATCAATTATATTCTTCTTATTCGTTTTCTTAATTACTACATCATTAACAATTTTTTTACGAGGCATATTATATATATTTAAAGGTAGTTCTTTAAATAACTTAAACCATTCGTGATTTTATTAATCAAATCTTTATTTTCATCAACGAATTTCTCTTTTTTTTCAACATTCGCACATACATTCATATTCCTAATATCATTTCTCAAATTATTTATGATATTTGCGAAATATATGATGACTATGATTAATAATCCAAGAACTAAAAATAATGTTAAATCCATTATTTATAAGAAAACAAAAAAATTATATATATTTGATACCAACTGTTCCTGAATTATATTCAAGAATATTAAAACTTTTGATATAATATCTTAATTCATAATTATATGAATATTCATCTTTTCCTAATTTCCTCATCTTTTCATTTATATATTCATTATTATCCTTATTCACATAAACAACTAAACTTGTTGAAATACAAGAACCATTATAACTTCCTGTTGGGATCCATTTTTCAGGTTGTATAGCAAATGAATAAGTATAAATGCCAATTTTTGGAATTGACGAATGATGTTGATAAGGTTGAATGAGATTGAAGAAATTGGCGTCCTTTTGTTCTATTCGATTTGTTTTATTAAAATTAATTATTGCAGATGTCATTATTGGTTTAGAACTATTTTCAATAATATCATTTGTATAATTTGTTTGATTATTAAAATTTCTATAATCATCTCTTTTCAAAGTCCAAATAATCTCCTTATTATGTGTATTTGCACCATTCAATTCTATAAAAGTCGCCAATTCATTTCCAGCTTTAATATTATAAAAATTAGATATGAAAACTTGTTCTATTAAGATGGATGTTATTGGGTCAATCATCATCAACGCTCTTTCATCATTTTCTAAAAAGATATAATTTGCTTCTACTCTGGCATTTAATCTATTTGTCTTTATAAAAGTCCAAATATTAATCAAATCATTTGAAAATATTTCATTATAAAATCTGGGACTTACATATAAATCATAACCATCTATATAAACTTGATAAAGATTTTCAACATCCTCTAATTCTATATTCAAATAAATATCGCTCAATTGTAATTTCAATAATAATAAGGCGAGTGATGTATGTTTTGTGAAATTAAATGAAAGAGGTATTATTAATTCCCTTTCAGCAATAGAAACAACATCTCTATCCTTATCACCAACAGGATAAGAAATATCCGTGAAATAATTATTATTTATTTTTAAAATGGGAACTGGTAAAGTTGGATCATATAAACTCTTGACATTTCCAGTAATATTATTATAATTATCCTTTTTATCTAATGAAAGTTCATTATTAATTAAGAGATATTCTCCTGTGATATTATCAATAATCGTTGCTCCTGCTGTTAAATATGCTCGTTTAATTAATAAAGTTCCAATATTTTTAATCCACCGAAATCTATATTTATCATTCGAATAAATTGCTGGAAGTTTATAAACCAGATATAAATTAGATAATAAATCAGCATATCTATTAATTTTACATTTATAAATCGTATCCTTCCTATCTAATAAAGGTGTAATCTCAAATTCCAGACGAACACTTTCAAAGGAGAAATTAGTATGCTTTTTATAGGCAAACTTATAAAAACTAATTTCAGGATTGACATTTATATAACTATCAATTTGACCTTTACAAACTAATTGAGTTAAACCACCAACCATTTATTTAATATATATTTATTATTTTAAATAGGTTCAACAGGCATACTTCCTTCGGTATTCGCCATAAGATTATAGGATATTTTACTACCTTGAACGAATTTCATCTTATCAAATCCAGACAATCGTATCGAAAGATCTGATGCTTCTTTCTTAAAACCTTTCTTAAATAATTCGAGAATTTCATTATCACTTAACGCATAATTGAAATAAGACATATTCGCCATTTTAACAGGACTATCTTTTTTAATTCCATCGTCTTCTGTTTGTGGTTCTATTTTATTAATTAAATTATGATTTGTTTTTGCTGTAGGAAATGTATTATAAGCTTTATTGATATTTTCTTTTGGATTTATATATAAATTTCCAATATTATTCTTCATAGCAGTTGAAACACCATTTTCATTATTTAAATTTAATATATCATTATTAAATGTTGAACGGTCTGCTATTAAAGTTGAATTATAATAGATTTTACAATTTGTTCTATTTGTGAATAATTTTTCTTCATTCGAAGGACTTTCTTGAATAACAATTGTAATCATATTCCAAGTTTTATTATACATATCAGTATTAATATTCTTAACACCTAATTTATTAACATTTGTTGCATACATAGTATTTTGAACTTCACTACAATTTAATTTAATAGCAGATGAATTGAAACTATCAGGCGTATTTAAATTATTATATTCGACAACAATCTCTTTTCCATTATTATTAAGTTTAACTAATGGATTTTTAACCAAAAAATATGGATAAGGTTCCTCAGTATCAGCTTTATCAGTATCACAACTTAATCGATTTTGTTTATATGGAATAAGTTGTTTCACACCTTTATAAAATAAAACGATGAAAGCATCTCTAGTTAAATCATTAGTAGTATCACTTGATTTTTCTATTATTCGTCCAATTGATGGTTTTATGTTATAATATAACCAGAAATTATAGGAATATTCGGCACCTCCATTTTGATTTACAGAAGGATTTATATTAAGATAATAAGGATCGTTTTTATTAATAGTTTCTATTTTAGCTTGTGTTTCTGTTAATTGATAAATACCTGTGAATATTTTTGTTTCTTTTTTATTCGTTGGAAAGAAACGAACAGAGGATAAATATTCTCTATCAAATATAGAATATGCTATAAATCCCATAATTAAAACTAAAAAAATTCCCAATAATATTTGAACTATTATATTCAGCATTATATCTATTTATATATTATAATTTATAAATTGGATTTCTTATTCCATACATTCCTAAACCAATTCTCGCTAATAGATTTCCAATTGGCCCCCAATAATAATCATTATAAACATCGCGTTGATTTAATTCATAATTGAAAGTGGAGATTTTAGAAACTAATCCAGAGAAACCTGGGCCTTCCGTAGAATTTAATTCACCACCTATATTCACAACTCCTCCCATATTAATATTCATCTTCGTTAGAGTTTTTCGTGTATCATCTGTATCTCCTAAATATCTATCCTTTTCATTATTAGAAGTTGTGCTGACTAAATCACCATCTACATAAGCATATATATAATTCTTATAAGAATTCGCATTACATACAATCGCAATATGAACCCATCTTTGAAGAGGAACATAAGGAATTACAATTCCATTTCTCATAAATTCTTTTAAACTTGATTCAGTTAATGACATATAACTAGAAACTCTTGAACTTTCAGTTGTTCCTAAATCAGCAAAACGAACATATAATTTATTATCAGTTTTATCTAGGAATACGAAGGGAGATGCTTTTCGAGGGTCTGTTATAGATGTAGATGCTTGGATATTGAAGACATTTTTATAATTACCAGCAAATCTATTCATATCGTGTAGATAAATCCAGAATGTATATGTGCGTCTTTCACCATTTCCAGTTTTCTTTATTTCAAAATCAAATCGCCGTTTTTCAGTGCAAATTATGGGAATTTTAGTTTCATCTACTACTTGATGGATATTTAAGAATAGTTTAGTAGTTATAAGGACATAGAGGATATATGCTACACCGAGACAGATTACAATTACTATAAAAAGACCGATATAAATACTACTATCACCAGAGAAAGATTTTTTAGCAGATGTTATACTAGATAAAATTCCACTACTTTCATTATCACTTCCACTAAACATATTTTTTAGATTGTCAAATGGACTTGAACTCATTCTATATTTTTCTTATCTATTATTAATAAATAAATTTTCTATTAATAATATTTGAATGATAATTATTGATTTGGTTAAAAGGAAAGGAAGATTTAAAAACAAATTTATTATTTTTCTTTTGTAATGATAAATAACTCAACATCTTTGTAAAATTATTCTTATTTTTACTATTTTTCTTCAAGGGAAATTCATATAATTCTTTAATAATTGAAATGAATAAATCCAGACTATAATCATAATTCTTATTCATAAATATATCAAAATAGCAGAAATTATAGATGAAGAATTTATAGAATTTATCTTTATCTTTCTTCGTTCCCTTGCGATTAGTTGTTAATTCATAAATGAGATTTTCGTGAAAATTTAATGGGATAATCCATTGTTCTTTCAATAATAATAATTTAAGATTATTTCTATTAAATCTCGAATTATATAAATCACTACTGCTGATGAAAATATCATTATCATTAAAATTATTTTTATTAACTATCTTAATCGCTTCATTAATATTATAATTACTTTCATTTATAATTCGCAACGCATCACCAAATTCCAAATCATTTTTATAAATCTTCAAGATTTCATAAATATCATATTCACATAATTTCTTAATCTCTATAATCCTACATTTCTTCTTAATTTCACCAATCTTCTTTATGATTTCATTATTAATAATGACGATAATAGGAATATTCTTTAATTTAGAATTATTAATGAAATTATATAAAGATAAATTTATCATATTATCAAATGTATTTAAAACATCAAAATCATCTATAACAATTATTTTATTTGAATTATTATTAGTTAAAATTTGTATTAAAGATGATACGAATGATTTTGTTAATAAATCTAATAATTGCGATGATGAAGAACAATTATTAGAATTGATATTGATAGGAAATAAATTCATATCTTTAATTATTTTAGAAACGATATAACTTTTACCACATCCAGAAACGCCTGATATAAATAGACAAGAATTAATGGATAATTTAGGATATGAATAACAATCTATTATCCACTTCTTAATTTCTTCCATTATTTATTTATGAAAAATTATTTTTATAATCATATAAAAATAATAAGATAAAACTGCTATGATTGGATAAATAATATCTAATGTAATCATCGCCTTTGGATTATATGTCATCATAATTCCATTATTATCGAATAAGAGTGGTGGTTTTATGATGAAAAGAAGTAGGAGAATGGATATATAAATTAATATGGGAATGATAGGAACAAATGAACTCATTATAATTCTATAAATTAAATATAGAATAAATGATTTTAAAAATAATTTTAATTTTAATTTTAATTATTTGTATGTATATTTTCCTTGTTTATTATTTAGAAAAATTCTCCAATTATACGAATACTGGAACAATTCCCCTCGAATATAATCAAATATATTCATCTATACCTTATGATATTATTGTTAAAAATGAGAATTCATCTTATTATGATTATGGAAATGATGAATTAAATGAACGATTTATAAAAATGTTTAATATAAATCAATTGGATTTAATTAAGAATATTGAAGGTATTGAATGGACGAAATGGAATAATATAAATGATATGAATTTATCAACAACTATTTATTCCTATTCGAAAAATATAATAAATGATTTTAGAAAAAAGATTGAAAAACTTGATTATAAATTCATCAAGAAGAATATTAATCGTTTTAAAACTTCTGTGAAAGATGCCAATAAATTTCTTCTTGATATTGATATCATTATTCATAGACCGAATAGACCTCTCGCGCGTCATATTAAGATAATCGCATACACCGATGGAATGAAAATTACTTATTTATTCACGAAAGTTATTGGTGTTATTAAAGAATGTGATTTAACACAACAATTATCATCTGCGAATGAAGTTGATAATTATGTGGAATTTGTGAATGATAAGAAGATTATTTATGATATGAATTCATTTATTTATGATACGAATGATAGATTAGTGAATTCTGCTATTGAATATCAATTATATAATAAATTACTTAAAGATTTGAAATAATAAGATAATAAAGATGTCTTATTATGAGTTTATATTTTCAGGAGTTCTTACACCTGAATATGAAAGAAAGGTGAATGATTTGCTTAAATCGATAAATGAGGATTATTTGCCGATTGTTATTCATAAATATACGGATGAGGTAATTTGTGAGGAAAAAAAGAATAGAATGCTTGTTCTTTATTCTCATTTAAATATGTGGGATTATTTATATAGAATTTTTGTTGATTGTGGTTTAGAGATGAAGGTATATTATAAATCGAGGATTATTTAACGAATTTAATCCAATTTGTTTTAATATCATTTATTATTTTTATAATATCTTTACAATTTTGGGAGAAGAAATTGTAGAATATATCAGGATTTTCGCTGTTTAATGTGAAACGGACGATGAGTTGTTTAATTAATGGATGAGGACAAATATAACCAATATATTCACAGGTTAAATCATTAAATTTGGATTTTTCACGAATATATTTATTATGGAGGAGGGATTGAATGAGATTTCCAAGAGTATCATCTTCATCATCTATTTTAAAATTGAAGGAATTTGGGATATTAGGAACTTGTTCGATTTCAATTTCTTTATTTTCTAATTTGAGGATGATAGTTTCTAATTTATTTATGAGAATATCTATTGCTTTATTGAAGAGATATTTATAGGAAAGTCCGGTGATAGTTTCAATTTGGAAATTGATTTTAGAAGGTTCGCCATATTTATTCTTATAAAAACTTCTTTCCTTATCGAGAATATTATCGGTTTTACTTGCCTCTGTTTCATCAATTACGAAGAAGAAATTTGATAAAGAAACAGGAGAGAATGAGGCGTTTATTTTTGCGGTTCTTTTAATAGCATTTGCTTTAAAATGAATTTTCTCTTTAAAACGAAGACGAGTTATGAGGATATGTTGTTTTGATATGGGATTAGGAGGAAAGATTTCATTTAATTCATTTTGAGTTAATTTCTTATCTTTATAAGAACCAGAAATATCTGCAGTAGAAACATTCATCATTTCATTATTAGGATTTTCTTTGATTAATTCGAAGGAATAATCACCATCTTCATAAATATCAACAATTCCTTCTTTAATATGAAGAGGGATTAAACCTATTCTATGTATCATAAATTCATTATGAAGAGGTGTATTATTGAATAAGATGTCTATGGTAGGATGTTCTTCACCATAAAACGCTACGACTGGAATTTCAGTTAAAATAACTCGTCGAATTGAATTAACTATTCCTAAATCAATATTATCAATTATAAATGAATGTCTATCGGCGACTTTATCAAATTTATAATTACTAAACATTTCTTTTTATTTAATAAATGAATTTAAATTTTTATGTCATTTTTTTTCCTTTTATTTTATCATTATTTAAATAAATGATTTTATTTTATAGTGATACTTGCCAACATTGTTCTGTTTTATTAGATACGATTAAACGATATGATAATAAAAAGACTATTAAATTAGTTTGTATTGATAGTAAAATAAATATTGTTAAAGATATTATTAAAAATGTTCCAGCATTAATGTTCTTACCATCGAAAGAAATCATTTATGGAAAAAAAGTTTTTGATTATCTCATAATGCCAGATCGTGGATATTTATTCACGAGTAAGAGTAGTAGAAATAATAAGGAAAAAGAACCATCATCTTTATCATCACCAATTCCTTTAAATACTGAAAAGACGGATGAACCAGAAGCATTCTCTCTTGGAAGTATTTTAACGGATAATTTTAGCAATATTGATGATGATAATGCAATTAATAATAAGATATATAAATGGGATTTTATTGAGAATGATAATAAGAATATTAATATTGAGAGGGAGTTTAAGGAGAAATCGAATGAAAAGACGAATAATAAAAGTCTTCCTTCTATTGAAGAATTAACGAGAGACAGAGAAAATTTATTTAAAGATATTAAATAATTGTTTATATATAAAGAAATTTATGGCGTCTTCAATTGTAATTTTTAATCAATATTATTATGATCTTTTAACGAAGATTAGAACGATTGCGAAAAAGCATAAGGAGAATAGTTCAACGGCGAAGAAGGTTCTTGAAGTGATGAAGGATAATTATAAGGAATTTGATAAAACTTCTGGCGAATATGTTGAATATTTGAATGCGAATTGTAATGAGGATTTTTGGAAATCTTATTTAGAGGTTGATAAGGAAAATTGTGATGAATGGTTAAAGAAGGATGAAGTGAAGGTTATTTGTCTTTATAAGGATATATCTATTGGTGAGATTGCGAAACTTGTTCGAGATAATTTCCTATGTCATCATTTTTTAAGTGTCTTTTATATCTTTAAGAATGAGATGAATGATGAGAGTGCTTCAACTATTCTTAAAATTCTCCAAACTTTTAATGAAGATTTTGAATTAGAGAATGATGATTATAAGAAGGTTATTAATCGTCTTAATTCTATGAAAACTGATAAGGTTAAGAATGATAGTTCTTTTGAGGGAATGAATGATTTAAAGGATACTACGATTGGAAAGATTGCGAAGGAGATTATTGATGATGTTAATATTGATAAATTTAAGAAGACGATTAATGAGGAGGGAGATATTCTCAAAGCACTTGCTAATCCTGAAAATGGACTTGGCGAACTATTTTCGAAAGTAGGAAATAAAGTAACGGACAAGATTTCTACCGGTGAATTAAATCAAGATGCGATTATGAAGGATGCGATGAAATTTGCTTCTATTCTTCCTTCTATGTTTGGAAATAAAGGAGGAGGAGGTGGTGGTGGTTTTGATATGGCGGATATGATGAAGATGATGGGTGCTATGAATGGTATGGGAGGAATGGGAGGTGGAATGGGAGGTGGAATGGGAGGTGGAATGGGAGGAAAGAAGACGAAGACTGCTGTTAATAAACAAGGATTAAAGGCATTAGCGAAACGAGTGGAACTTCAAAAGAAACTGGCAGGAAAGAAATAAGTTCTTTTAGTAAGAAGGATGTTTAGTTTTAAAGAAAAACTATTGATAATATCTAATTTTATTTTATTCGTAGCTCTAATATTATCATTAATATTTAGAACTTTTACTTTTATACTTTTTGGAATTATAATAAATTTATTTCTATTCTATATTTATTTATATTATAATCAAGAACAAGTGAAATTAAAAGAGGAATTAGAAAATAATAATCAAGCAATTATTAATAATCAAATATGCATTAAACCTTCACGAAATAATCCATTTATGAACCCTTCAATTGTAGATATTAATGTTAATGTTAATGATAATGATAATGATAATGATAATAAGAATATAAATGCCTGTTATATAGATAATCCATATATAAAAGAAGAAATAGATAATCATTTTTTAAATAATCAATATAGAGATGTTGTAGATATTTATGATAGGAATTCATCACAAAGACAATTTTATACGATGCCTTCGACGACCATTCCTAATAATCAGGAGGCATTTTCTAAATGGTTATATTATAGAAAAGAGACTTGTAAAGAAGGGAATGGGGAAATGTGTTTTTATAATATAATGTAAATAGTAGAGATGGAAAACCAAACATTTAAAACAGGAAAAACTTATTTTGAAAATCAAGATAATATATGTGCTGATAGTTGTTGGATGGATTTTAAAAATCATGGAAATGAAAAAATAATGAATTATCAAACTTACGAAAATTATTCTCAATTAATTCCTTGTGAAAGTCCTAATGTCCGTCTTCCATCATTTATGTTAGACCATCCTAATCTTCGTGGTCGTGCTGGTTATGGTATTGCGGATGCTTGTTTAATTGATAATTATAATAATCTTGTTAAAAATGATGAGTTGATGACAAGAGATAAATGTAAAATCCAATTATTTTCAAGAATTTTCACAGGTGTTCCACAATTGAAAGGATGTGGTGGTGATATAACAAAGGAATTAGATTTATTATCTGGAACAGATACGACATCTTCTGTCGGTTCTTCTATGGGAGGATGTCGTAAATCTTTAATGGAACTTCAAATAAAACATCCAATTCCTCTTGTAGATTGTATGAAAGATATTCAAAATCCAAATAATATTGTTCCTATGTGGGTAAATGGAGGCGAAGATACTCGTTCATATATAAATAGAACTAATTTTAATAAAAATATTTAATATGTATAGAATTATAAATGAGTTTTAATAGAACTAAATATGATAATTGTTCTTATAAACAAGATTTAAAATCAAGTGTAGAAACTTTAAGTCATATTCTTTCTCCATATCGATACGAACATAAGGATAAATGTATTCATCAATTAGGTTTCGTAGGAGGAACTACTGTTTCACATATCCAAGGAAATCTCGTGGATTTAGATAGTGAATTACGAGGACAAACTCGAATTATTTCAAAATGTCAAACAAATCAATATAAACCTTCAAATGATAATATGATTAATAATGATAAGACATCTCCTATTAATACTACGATGAACCATCTTCCATCTTGTCAATCAATTATGTATAGATCAGTTCCTCTTCCTCCTCCAATTAAAATAAATAATTGTTAATGTTAATGTTATTTTTAATGTTAATTTTTGGATTTTTTTTATTATAGTTTATTAAGAAATAAATGTATAAACCAAATGATACACGAATGATTTATGATAATTCTTCATATCAACAAGAATTAAAACGCTCAATTTATTCTGGAAACTATCATTTATCAACACCTTATAATGATTGTATGGATTGTGATAAATTTATGCCAAATGACCCTCATATTCGTTTTCAATCCTATGGACAAAATGCGTGTAGTATGAAAAAGGCGGTTGATGATAGTAATGAATTATCTGGAAGAAATTATAAGAATTCTAAATGTAATGAGGATGCCTATATTCCTAATAAATATATATCTACTGGATGTGTTCCAAAAACGATTGATGAAGTTCGCAAATGTTCTATACCTACGGAAAGTTGTCGATTATCAAATCCTCCTTGTTCTTTAAAAGAAGTTGGGATTAATCGTTTTGACCCTCTATGTTGGAACCCTCAATCAAAGGCATTAGAAAGTTTTGATAGAATTGGTGTGAATTATAGAATGGTTGTGAAAGATAATCACATACCTCTCATAGAAACACCTGATAATCAAGAAGAAAAGTTTATGCCGAAATCTAATCAAGATTATTCAAATGATTTAAATAAATGGAGTGAAATTAATAAAAATAATCAACAATACTCGCCAGGATATATGTATCCAAATCCTAATCCAATTCTCAAATGTGCTTAAACATCAAAAATATCTCAAATAACATCTTCGACATTTTCATCAACTATATCACCAATTTCATTTTCTACTGTGGGTTCATCAGTTAAGAAATTATTTATATTTTTCGTTTGGATATATATCTCAACAGGACCAACGAATTTCATTCCAAATCCTTCACCACCAAAGAATGAGGTGAAAAGAGATTTTCCTAATTTGGATAATTCAAATTGAGAGTTGTTTTTACACGCTAAAAACGCACCATTATCAATAATTAAATAATCATTTTTAGGAACAACGATTTTTTCTAAATTTCCAAAAGCACATATCCAAATAAATCCATATTCTTCACCTATACAAGTCGCCGTTGGAAGAATAAAACCTTCTTCTTGACCTATTCCTAATATTCCTTTCATTTGAACTGTGAAAGATATTTTGATATTTCCAGTAGAAGCAAGAAAACAATTACGAGATAGACGATAAACATCTCCTTTATTTATTTTTATAACCAATATGGAATTTATGAAATTAGTTCCAATATAGATATATCCTTTTCCTATCTTATTTCCTCTAAATACTTGATAAAATAATGGTTCTCCTGCTAATACTTTCGAAATTCCTTTCCATATTCCATCATATTTAATATCTGCTTTATCAACACCACTATTCATACAAATTAAGGAACCTAATTGAGCGATAATAAAATCATTATGTTCTAAATGAAATTTAAAACATATTGATTACCATTTTGACCTATTATTTGATTTGTTTGTTTTCATCTCTTTAAAATATAATTATTAAATAATTATGGAAATCTATTGTATATCAATAGATAAATGTCAGGATAGGAGAAAACATTTTAAAAGTTATTTTTCAAATATTCCATTCAAATTTTTAATAGTTAAGAAACATCAAAAAGGAGGTGTTTATGGATGTTTTCATTCTCATATATCAATTATTAAAGATGTTTATAAAAGAGGTGTTAAAAATGTTCTAATATTTGAAGATGATGCTTATCCAACATCTTATTATTCCAAAGAAAATTTTGAGAAGATTAATGAATTTCTTAAAAAGAATGATTGGGATTGTTTTTATTTAGGTTATTTCGCATTTGGGATTAATAAGAAGAATGATTTATTATTTAAGACACCAATCTTTAATGGAAATATTTGTCAATTTAATCCTATGAGTTCTCACGCTTATATTTTAAATAGGAAAGGAATGAAAAAGATTTTAGATAGATATGAGAGATTTATAGATATTTGTCATTTTGATTATTTCTTATCTGGATATGCTGATTTAAAGAGTTTTTGTTTTTTGCCGATGCTTATCGACCAAAATTATTCATTTAATTATCAAATAGAACCTTTGAATATAATTGAATATATATTAAGGAAATTATATCCATTATTTAATCTCTTCAAAATTCATCAAATCTTCTCAATAATTATTTATTATAGATTTTATTTAATTATAATTTTATTATATTTATTTTATAGATATGGAAGAACAAGGTTTTATATATGAAGATGAAGAATTGGATGAAATTGATTATTTTGAAATCGTTTCTCTCGATGAAATAATCAAATTAAATCCAACCTTTGTCGCTTTCACACAAGAAGAAATTTATAATTATTTCTTCGCCTTCTTTAAATCCAAAACAAAAGCAGAAGGTTTCTTACATATCTTTAATGAAGTAATTGAGAGACAGAAAAATCCAATAAATATCAATAATTTTATAATCATAGCAGATGCAAAAAGAGATAATTTTATAGAATTGGATATTGAAGATTATGTAGCAAAGATTAAGGCAAATAGTAAGGAACAAGTTAATTTTGCTTTAAAAAATAAGAATAAATTATGGTTTCCTCTTGTTTATGATGTTGAAAATTCTCTCCAATTCTCACCAACCTCCACTTCTATTCTTGAATTAAATGAAAATGATAATTATATCATATTTAAAGATGATGAGAGAAATATTCCAGTCCTCGCAGTTTATTATTATGAACCTTTATCAACAATTAAATCAACGATGAATGAACGAATTATTGAATTTCTAAATAAAGATAGATTTAAGGGAGAGGTTCTCAAAAAGGGTGATTTTAAAACATTTGAAGAGATGATAAAGGCATATAAGATAAAACTTTCCTTAGATAAAATTGATGAGGATGAATATCATTATTCGAATTTAAGTGAATTATTGAATAAATTTAATTATGATTTGGATTTTATGGATAATGATACTTATCAAAAACTTAAAATTCATTTAGAGGGATTGGTGAAAAAGGAAAAAGAGGAGGTAGTTGATTATAAAAGGATTAAAATAGAACCTCTTAATATCACGAATAATAGATATTTATTTTTTATAATTATCAAAAGTTTTCTTAAATTACTTGATATAACTCATAAAAGTTCTACTGAAATTTCTAATAGAATTAAAGATTTCACAGGTGAGAAGAATGTTGTTTCACTTATTATAAATGATTTAGAAACATTAATCCTGAATATTAATGAAAGTAATTATGATGATATTATAGGTAATTTGAAAGATATTAGGAAAAATCTTTCCATAGATAATTATATAAATCTATTCAATTCTAAAATTGATATTAAAGAAATTGATAAACATCTAACAATTATCATTAATAAATTCGAAGTTTTCACACAATCTTATAAAGACCTCTTTAAAATATCTTTTGATTTTCAAGAAGAAGAACACGAAATTAAGAAAGGATTAGATACAAAAGATTATGAAGGAATTCCAGCACGAATTGATGAATTTAAAAAAAATGCTATTTTTATTGATGAAGAAGATGATGATGCAGAGGAAGTTGATGTTATAGATGATTTAAATTTTTTTAAGAAATATTATCTCAATAGTCGTTATAATCTCGAAAAAGGTTTTATAGATGCTCTTAAAAAGATTTGTCCTTTTCTTAAATTAATGATTGATTTAAGCAAACTTCCGATGGATTTTGATATAATAATTGAAAATCTTTTTAAGAATTTTTCTGGAAAAGTTCAAGAGAAACTTATCATAATTAAAAGGAAATATAATGGAAAATTTGATGATAATTATTATAAAGAACAAGCAAAAAAAACCGAGAAATATGTTTTAAATGCTGATGATGAAGATATTGAATTAGTTGAAGCATATGAAGAACATATATCATTAATAATTAATATGATATTTGATGCTATATGTAAATGGTCTATTGAAATTCAAAATGAGATATTAAATGGAACACTTATGTTTGATAGAAATAGATGTTATATTCCTTGTATTAATGATAGTTGGAATGATTTTGGGATGCCTTATGATATGGAGACAAAGGATAAAGATGGTGTTCTTCCATATTTGATGTGTATATTTGAAGAGGTTTTTAAGGAGAAATTTAGTGAAAATGATGATGATTATATGCCATTTCCAAGTGATTATAAGAAGATGATTATAAAAATGATAAATGAGGTTTATTCGAATGATTTGAAAAAATTTGAGAGAGGTGAGAAGAAGAAGAAGAAGGATACGAAGGGACTTGAAGCACAAAAGAAGTTAAATAAATATATAAATGAAGAGGCGAGGAAGAATAATACCAAGGAATATCAAGAATATAAGGCGAAAGGTGATAAATTCTTTGAGGATTTCATAGAAGCTTTGATATATATGCCTTCGGTTAAATATGAAAAAATTCATAAATATCTATTAGGATGTTGTTTAGAGAAGATTGATGATAATTTTAGTGCGGATATTTTTTTAAAAACGAAGAGGAAGGATTTGGAAAAGGCGAAATCTGCTTTCATAACGGAGAGAGTTTTGAATAAGAAGAGATATGAGCGATTTTATTTAATTAAGAAGATGATAAGTGAGAAGAAGGAGGGTTTTGATGGAATTAAATATGGAAATGATGTTTATTTTATTTATGAAAGTTCATTAGAAGAATGGTTTATGAATATGAGTGATAAAACGATTATTAGTAAGAAGAATAAGAATGATATACAGACAAAATTAAGAGATACTTATAATATTCATTTAACTTATTTGAAGAATTTTTTTGGAAAAAAAGAAATTCCAGATGATTATAAATTCAATAATTATAAACAAATATTAATAATGATTTCAACTATTTTATATAAAAATCTCAAAGAAAATTCATTAGGAATTATTAAAGAAATTAATGAAACTATTAAAGAATTAGATAATATATCATCCATTATAAATGATGATAATAATACTTATATTTATCAAATAAGAGCGATTATTGTCATTCGTGCGATGTGTCTACCTGCGTATCCTGATATAAGTCCAAATGCTAAATTAATATCGAAGATTAAGATTGAGAATGAGGTTTTTAAGACTATTACAAATGAAATTTCTTCAAAAGTTTTTAAGATTATAAATGATAATAAGATGCCTACATTAGAAGACCAGATTAATTATATAAATAAAATTCGTGAGGAAAATAAAGATAAGATTTTATCAAAATTAAATAAAAAAACAAGAGAAGATAGAGAAATGATAAAGGAAATGAAGAAAATTGGTTTAGGAAATGTTGTTGATGATGGTGATGATGATATAAGAGAAGTTGTGAAAGAAAAATTTGATGATAATGCCGAAGGAGAATATGATGTAGGTGAGGATGATGGAAATGGTGATGATGATGAAGATATTGATGATCAAAATTTTGGATTTATTTATAATAGATATACAACACGCAATTATTATGATATATAATTCTCAAATTTCTTCAATTATTTTTATTATAATTTTAAAAAAATTCTTTAATATTCATTCCAAAAATGATTTAAGAATAAGATTATTTATTTCTTAAATGATTTTTATAGAATTTATAAATAAATATTAATTAATTTCAAAATAGATTAAAGGAATGTTTAAAAGGATTTCTATATTTTTAACTTTTCTTGAATCAAATTTTAATTATATATTTTAAATATTTACTCAAAAAAATATTTTTAGTTTAAAATCTTTAAAGGAATATTTAAGGATTGATTAAAGGAATATTTAACAATTATTTAACAATTCTTTAACAATTATTTTTTTGGAAATATAAATGAATAATTCTTTAACAATTCTTTAATAATTCTTTAACAATTCTTTAACAATTCTTTAACAATTCTTTAACAATTCTTTAATAATTCTTTAACAATTCTTTAACAATTCTTTAATAATCCTTTAATAATTCTTTAACAATTCTTTAATAATCCTTTAATAATTCTTTAACAATTCTTTAATAATTCTTTAATAATTCTTTAATAATTCTTTAATAATTCTTTAACAATTCTTTAACAATTCTTTAACAATTCTTTAATAATTCTTTAATAATCCTTTAATAATTCTTTAACAATTCTTTAATAATCCTTTAATAATTCTTTAACAATTCTTTAATAATTCTTTAACAATTCTTTAATAATTCTTTAATAATTCTTTAATAATTCTTTAACAATTCTTTAACATATCTATTTTAAAAATTATAAATAAAATATCAATTAATCTATTTGGAAATATAAATAAAATATCAATTAATCTTTTTGGAAAATATAAATAAAATATCAATTAATCTATTTTAAAAATTATAAATAAAATATCAATTAATCTATTTGGAAATATAAATAAAATATCAATTAATCTTTTTGGAAAATATAAATAAAATATCAATTAATCTATTTTAAAAATTATAAATAAAATATCAATTAATCTATTTGGAAATATAAATAAAATATCAATTAATCTTTTTGGAAAATATAAATAAAATATCAATTAATCTATTTGGAAAATATAAATATAATATCAATTAATCTATTTGGAAATATAAATAAAATATCACTCAATATTTTTTTGGAAATATAAATTCTTTTATAGAATTATTCCAAAAAAGATTTAAGAAATAAATAATCTTATTCTTATATCATTTTTTTATGGAAATATTATTTAAATTCAATTAATCTTTTATAGAATTATTCCAAAAAAGATTTAAGAAATAAATAATCTTATTCTTATATCATTTTTTATGGAAATATAAATATAATATCAATTAATCTTTTTGGAAATATTATTTAAATTCAATTAATCTTTATGGAAATATAATTATAATATCAATTAATCTTTTTGGAAATATTATTTAAATTCAATTAATCTTTATGGAAATATAAATAAAATATCAATTAATCTTTATGGAAAATATAAATATAATATCAATTAATTTTTTTGGAAATATAAATAAAATATCAATTAATCTTTATGGAAATATTATTTGAATTCAATTAATCTATTTGGAAATATTATTTGAATTCAATTAATCTTTTTGGAAATATAAATAAAATATCAATTAATCTTTATAGAATTATTATTTGAATTCAATTAATCTATTTGGAAATATAAATTCTTTTATAGAATTATTCCAAAAAAAGATTTAAGAAATAAATAATCTTATTCTTATATCATTTTTTATAGAATTATTATTTAAATTCAATTAATCTATTTTGAAATATAAATAAAATATCAATTAATCTATTTTAAAAATTATAAATAAAATATCAATTAATCTTTATGGAAATATTATTTGAATTCAATTAATCTTTTTGGAAATATAAATAAAATATCAATTAATCTTTATAGAATTATTATTTAAATTCAATTAATCTATTTGGAAAATATAAATAAAATATCAATTAATCTATTTGGAAATATAAATAAAATATCAATTAATCTTTTTGGAAATATAAATTAATCTATTTGGAAATATAAATAAAATATCAATTAATCTTTTTGGAAATATAAATAAAATATCAATTAATCTTTTTGGAAATATAAATTAATCTATTTGGAAATATAAATTCTTGTATAGAATTATTCTAAAAAAAGATTTAAGAAATAAATAATCTTATTCTTATATCATTTTTTATAGAATTATTATTTAAATTCAATTAATCTTTATGGAAATATAAATAAAATATCAATTAATCTATTTGGAAAATATAAATATAATATCAATTAATCTATTTGGAAAATATAAATTATTCTATTTGGAAATATAAATTCTTGTATAGAATTATTCTAAAAAAAGATTTAAGAAATAAATAATCTTATTCTTATATCATTTTTTATAGAATTATTATTTAAATTCAATTAATCTATTTGGAAAATATAAATATAATATCAATTAATCTATTTGGAAAATATAAATATAATATCAATTAATCTATTTGGAAAATATAAATAAAATATCAATTAATCTTTTTGGAAATATTATTTAAATTCAATTAATCTTTATGGAAATATAAATAAAATATAAATTATTCTATTTGGAAATATAAATTCTTTTATAGAATTATTCTAAAAAAAGATTTAAGAAATAAATAATCTTATTCTTATATCATTTACTTATAAATTCTTAATAAGTAAATAATGATATATATATATTCATATTGGATATTTATTTGGTTAATATTATATTTATTAAAAATTATTCCATTATATTTTATCTTATATTAGGATATATATTAAGTTTATTTGAAATATTCTATTTATATAATAATAATATAAATAAATATAATTTAATTAAATTCACAATTATCAATATAATCCTTAAATTTATTCCTATTTTGATTTTAATTTTTATAAATAAATATTCATTTAATTATGATGATATTTATTTTGGATTTATTTTATTATGTTTTTATCTATTTCTTATGATTTTATTAAATATTAATCCTTTTATTGAATATCAAAATTTATTAAATAGTTATATCAATATTAATGAATATAAATCATTATTTAGCAAATTTTATGATTTTTTATTTGACATATTGAATAAGAATTGAATAAATAATCTTGTTTCTAAATACTTTTTTTTTATCCAATATTTAGATAAATATGGAATATATTAAAAATGATATGCCTTCTATGGATAATATCTATCAATCTCAATATTATAAAAAAACGAGGGATTATGAACAAACACAAGCGAATAAATCATATGAAAAGGCAAAATATCCCTTTAAAACTGGTGTAGTTCCTTCACCATCTTATTCATCTATGTTCGCACAATCTACAAATGAAAATGAGGATGGTTCATATATAAATAGTTTGAGTGGTGAAAAAATACCAGTCGAAAACTTCAAACACAAAAATATGCAACATTTTTTAAAAAAGGGGATTACACAAAATACAGAAGTTGATAATCCAAATTTCAATCAAAAATTCGGTTATAATGATTATAAAACTCGTAAAACAGAAGTCGAAAGTTTCTTCCAACCTACGAGCGATATGTCTTATCTAAAAGGAATGGATAATAAAACTGATTTCCTTCTTGATAGAACAGAAGTTCCAAAAATCCAAAATAATTATAATCCCATCCAATCTATTCGTGTTGCACCAGCACTAAATCAAGGATATACTTCAACTGGTAGTGGAGGATTTCATCAAGCAGATACAATCATATATACGAAACCAAAGGATAGAGATGAATTGAGACCTTTAACCGATCAACGAAATTCTATTTTTGAAATTCCCATTCAAGCACCTATGAAAAGTCTCGTAGATAAAAGAGGTGTCGTTGAACCATTCGTCAAAAATAAACCTGAAACTACTTATAAACAAACAGAAGAGAATTGGTTTAAAGGTCAATCCTATCTTAAAAAAGATACGAACAGACCTGCAGAAAATCTTAAAGATACAAGTCGCATAGCAACTCATACGGATTATTATGGAACCCTTAAAAATCAAGAGGAATTTCAAAATTCAAATGAAGATTATGGAAGAAATTCAGTAATCGTCTATAATACTAATAAACACGAATTATCTAAACAATCAGTTCCAGTCGCCAATTTCTCAACGATTATTAAAGCATTCGTAGCACCTATAACCGATGCCCTCAAAATCTCTCTCAAAGAATTCTTCCTCAATCCTCAACGAGAATTAGGTCATATATCACCTCAACAACCTGAAAAAGCAACGACATATGATCCTGTTAATCATATTCTTAAAACAACTATCAAAGAAACGACGATTGATGATAATAATTCAGGAAATTTATCAGGAAATAAGGAGACTTATTCCGCTCTTTATGATAATGCGAAGACGACTACGAAAGAAACGACGATTGATGATGATAATTTAGGAAATTTATCAGGAAATAAGGAGACTTATTCCGCTCTTTATGATAATACGAAGACGACTACGAAAGAAACAACGATTGATGATGATAATTTAGGAAATTTATCAGGAAATAAGGAGACTTATTCCGCTCTTTATGATAATACGAAGACGACTACGAAAGAAACAACGATTGATGATGATAATTTAGGAAATTTATCAGGAAATAAGGAGACTTATTCCGCTCTTTATGATAGTCCAAAGACGACTATTAAAGAGACTAATATTCACGATGAATATTCAGGAAATTTGAAGGGAAATTATGGAACTTATGTGAAAAATGATGATAAGACGAAGACGACTATTAAACAAACAACACCTTCAATAGATACGACGAGAAATATTAAAAATGTTGTTTATAAATCTACTTATGTATATGATCCTTCAATAATAGCTAAAACAACACTTAAAGAGACTACGATAAATAATTCAGTCAATTCTTTTGGATTTATTGGAGGATTTTTAAATAAGATAATAGGAGGTTATATAATTAAGAATAATGATGCGAAGAATACACAAAGACAATATTCTCATATTGAATATGATGGTGCTCTAAAATCTGTCGTCACATTTGTTCCTATGGATAGAGAGGCGGATATGAATGCTGAAATTGATGGAACTCGTGAGATGTTATTAATAAAAGCAGGACATACTCCTAATGGTGCTGGTAATTTCATAGGAATTGATAAAAAAGATGTGAATTTAAGTAATAGAAAACAATTGGATTTATATGAAGATGAGATGCCAACAAGAAATGCAGATAAAGTCTATCAAACAACTCCTTTAAGAATTGAAAATGAAGCAATTACAAAAAAACCAGATATAAATAATGCTTTTGAAGACCGTCTCGATAGTTCAATATTATCTTCTTTAATTGAAAATGAAGATGTCATAAAAATAAATCCAATTATTTAAAAAATGATTATTGATTTTATCAAAAGAAATATGGAGGAAATATTAATAAATCTTATTAATAAACAAAAAGAAAAAGAAGAAGTTAATAAATTATGGTTTAATAGTAAATTTAAAGATATTATTAAATTACAATCTAATAATGTTGGAATAATTGGCGAAGAATTTATTAAAAATATTTGTAATATATCAAATATAAATAATAATATAGATGGAATTAAATCAAGAAAAAAAGGAGGAGGTTTTGGAGATGGATTTATAAATAATAAAATTATAGAAATTAAAACAGCAGTTCAATCATCTTCTAATGTTTTTCAACACGAATTAGGCGAAAAACCTTATTTATAGATATTAGTCCTGAAATTATTTATTTAACTATATTTAAAAATTTTGATGAATTTAGTTATAAAAATAAAATAAAATGTCATCCATATTTTCCAACTAAAATTATCACTTGGAGAAAAAATATAGGAGCATTTAAATTAGATACTTCTATTAAAATAAATGAAGAAAATATTATAAAAGGTTATACTATTAAAATTACAAATGAAACAGATATAGATTATATAAAAAATTATATCAATTCAATTATTAAATAATTTATATATTTGAGAACTTCTTAAATTATATGCGGAATTAGTTGATAAGAAAGCAATATCATTCCATTTGAAATTTATCATTTTTTCTTTTATAATATCAATATTATCATTAATTATAATTCCATATCCTTTTTTTGAAGGTAATTCATCAAAATTTAAATATGATTTCATATTATCTTTTCCAAAACAAGTTGAAGGAATATATATATGACATTTATTAATCATATTTTTATTTCTTATTGTTGATGATGTTCCTCCATTTGATAATGAATATATCTTAATTTTATTTGATATTATTTCATCAATTTCATAATCAATATTTTTATGATGTTTAGACCATATTTGAAATATTGTATTAATCTTAACTTCATTATTATTTGGTTCATAAAAAGTATTATTTATAGTTCCTGAATATATTAAATTAAGTCCTTTCACTCTTTTTCGTGGAACACCTTTACCATCACTCACGAATAATTGTGGTAATATAAAACATACATATTCAGCAAATTTACTTGAATGATTAATGAATTTTAATGCTTTATGACCTCTTAATCCAAATGGTGGATTACCTATAACCACATATCTATCCTTTTTTTCTGGTTTCCAATCAAGATAATCCATAGTTATTATATTATCTATTTTAGGTTCAATATCAATTCCAATAGTTCCTTTTGGTAATATTTCTAAAAATCCTCCTTGTCCGGCAGATGGTTCAATATAAATAAATTCATCATCTTTTTCACCCAATTCTTTTATTACATTTTTAAATGTATTATAACAAGATAAAGCAGTTTCTTTTGGTGTATAAAATTGGTCTTTTTGTTTTGAAGAATATTTAGAATATTCAATTTCAATATTTCCTAACTTTAATAAATCAAATTCATAATAAGATGGTATATTTTCTAATTCTATCCATCTTAATATAGTTCCAGAAGCAATATTTAATTCATTCGCAATATTTTTTAATGAATTCTTTTTTATCAAATCCTTTAATAAATATATTAAATTCATCTTTTTTAATTTATTAATAAAAATATAATCATTTTTTATATAATTAAAAAATTATCACAATCATCAATAATATCAAATAAACTATCATAAAGATTGATGGATCAAATGATTTGAGATGAATGATATTAAAACTATCCATCATAAAATCATTTGTTTCATCTATAATGGAATTAACAACTTCATCTTTATTCCTTAAAATCCATTTACAAATCTTTTTCTTTATATAAAATGGATTTCTTTCCATCAATCTCTTATGTTTATCAATTCTCGTTGTTCCGCGAGTTATTAGATAAACTGCTATACTTGCCGTAGCAGGTTCAAGCATTTTAATATACATCATAATTGATTTATATATCTATATTAAGAATAAATTAAATCATTTTTTTCTTTTCTCTTTATAAATAATGATAAATTTAATTTATAATAGAGCAGATGAAGAACAGGTTTTAAGAACTGAAAATGCAATTATTTGTTTCTCGGCGAATTGGTGTATTCCTTGTCAAAAATTTAAACCTATTTATTCACAAATTGCCGATAATTATAAACATCTCAAATTCTTTAAAGTTGATATTAATGATAATGAAGAATTCACAAATAAATATGATATTAAAGCAGTTCCAACATTCGTTTTTCTTAAAAATGGTGAAAAAATAAATGAATATACTGGAATTGATGAAAATAAACTCATCTCCATTCTTCAAGAATTATAAAAATCTCCAATATAAAATTTGGAAATTAATGTCTCCAACATTCCATCTTTCTCTGGTCTTTCTTGAAGAAGTTTTGTAAATAAATGATTTATAATAAATGGATAAAATAATGAAATCTTTCGTAATCCATATTCATATATCCAACTATTCTTACAATTTCCTTTCGTAGTTTTATTAATACCTATCAAATGTCTTAATTTATCCTTATCCTCTTTATGACATATCTTATATTGAGTTGCCTCACGATTTTCTCCAAATTCATTAATCGCTCCTGAATGAATTATATCACAATTGAATAAAATAGTTGTTCCTTCTTTTCCCTTAATTATTAAAGGTCTTTCCAATAAAAATGGTGTTGTCTTATGACTTGAAGGACAAATTGCCAATAAATTTCCATTATTTTTATAAGTAATACAAGTGAAAACTGGATATTTTGTTTTAAAAACCGATTGACTTGAAGTAACGTCACGATGAAATGTAGATATAGAACATCCTTTCACCTTATATCTATAATTTATAAATTCATATCCCTTCGGTAATTCCTTTAATACCAATTTTTTATTAAAATCTATAAACACCTTATATCCATCCTTCTCTAATGTCCTCATAAATTTATAATAATCTATGCTTTCATATAAATAAATCAATAAAATAGATAATACAATCATCATATAAATAAATAAAAGAAATAATAAGAAATTTTTATCAATCATATTAAATAAGTTTTAAAACAATCTTTTAAATAATAGCAAACAACATTCTTCAATATCGTTAGGGGAATGTTCTATATTTTATAATTTATAAAAAACTAAATATAATTTGTAAAAAATTAATTCAAATATATTCTATATTTTATAAAAACTAAATTTATTTTATAATTTGTGAAAACTAAATATAATTTGTGAAAATAAATTGAAATCTATTTTATAATTTGTAAAAAAACTAATTCAAATATATTCTATATTTTATAATTTATAAAAACTAAATATAATTTGTAAAAAACTAATAAACAAATATAATTTGTGAAAACTAATAAACAATTATAATTTGTGAAAACTAATAAACAATTATAATTTGTGAAAACTAATAAACAATTATATTTTATAAAAACTAATAAACAATTCTATTTTATATTTTATAAAAACTAATTCAATTATATTTTATAATTTGAGAAAACTAATAAACAATTATATTTTATATTTTATAAAAACTAATAAACAAAACTATTTTATAATTTGTGAAAATAAATTGAAATCTATTTTATAATTTGAGAAAACTAATAAACAATTCTATTTTATAATTTTCACAAATTAATAATTGAATTATATTTTATAATTTGAGAAAATTAATAAACATTCTATTTTATAATTTGTAAAAACTAATAAACAATTATAATTTGAGAAAAAAAATAATTGAAATATATATTTTAAAAGATAGGCACACAACATATTTCAGTAAGGTTCAATTATGTTTATTTAAATTGAAATATATTTTATAAAAGTTAAATTAAGCTCAGGTTGCTAGGCAACATTAAAACTTCATAATTAAATTTATTGAAATTTAAAAGATATAATAAGTTTTTATAATGAAAGTTAATTATAATTACTATAATAATATTTATAATAAAATATAATTATAAATATGTTAATATATAATGAATATCAATTAAATATATTATAAAATCTAAATGAAATGTGAATGAAAT
>Ga0247840_10002189_pt1 | contig 35516 bp, 28 predicted proteins | sample LaCruzMarch2015__FD_192404 | JGI IMG/M metagenome (GOLD analysis project Ga0247840, IMG submission 192404) | Freshwater microbial communities from meromictic Lake La Cruz, Castile-La Mancha, Spain - LaCruzMarch2015_17m | ecosystem: Environmental > Aquatic > Freshwater > Lake | place: Spain...
CAAGCGGGAGACTTGATTCTTTTTGATCAGGGCTATTTCAAACTCCTCACCTTCGCCGCAATCATTGCCAAGAGCGCTTTTTTTCTAACGCGCTTTTCTGTGCGCACCGTCGTAAATGATCCGATTAACGGTATCTGCTGGACGCGTGGCGGACTTTCGCCTTAAAGGCGTATTGCGCAAGGAATCCGAGCATGGAATGGCGCCGCTTTTTATCCCTGTCACTTCAACGGCGGTACGGTGCATTGGACAAAAAAAGAAGCCCGTAAGCCTAATGCCATTCTTAATAATGACGAGACTCGGCCTTGGCTTGTTTCGTCGGGGTATCTGCTGACGAAATGCTTCGCATCGAAGGAAGAGCGTCGCCGACTTGTGGCTCGACCACGAGCATCAAAACGAGAGGCTCCATGTCGGGTATATGCCTCGTGCCTTCGCAAAGATTTCGCTCAATTGCAGTTCGAGGTGCGCGCCAGTAACAGTGTTCACAAAGATGAACCGAAACTGAGCCTTGAGGCTCTGGGCCACAAGCACCTCCGCTGCCGTCAAACCAAAGAAATAGCCACGGAAATCCGCAGGTACGTTCTTTTTTGTGGACTTGATTTCGCAAATCAAAACTTTGGTCAAGTTGGCTTCAACTTCCTCCAACGAATCCAGATTCACAGGTTCAGAAAGATGCACAACATCGAAAGCCTTCCCGTAAACGATCATGTCCCGTTTTGCGAAGGCGACGACCAAGTTCTTTTTCTGTTTAGCCGTTGGAACCAAATAGCCAAGTCCCTTTCCGGTCAGAAGCAGGGCCGCTTTCCCCGCCGTCGCACTGCCCGAGTCCATGTTGCTCACGCGGCACCTCCTTGGCTCGAATCAGGTAGTCTTGCTTCGAACTTTTTAACAAACGCGAGCAACGTGACGCCCAGCGATGAACACACCGCACGGACTTCAACCATGTCGAGACGCCGTTCGCCCGTTTCGTATTTACTCACGAAGCTTTGCGGCATTCCCAAGCTCTCAGATAGCTGGACTTGGGTAAGACCCTTCTCAGTGCGGAGTTCCCGCAGAAGGCCCCGAAAAACTACATTCTCATTGGTGAAAGTGGATTTTGACACTTGCCGAAAGTACATCCGATCTTAGAATAACCCAAAAAAGGATATTTGAAACATGAAATTGCAAAAGGGTACCGACACACTCATCCACTGCGCATCTGCCGGAGTCGATAGACTCGCTCGGTCATTGAGGATACCCTGTCAGCAACTTGAGGCGCAGCGATGGCGATTCCCCGACGGCTCTGCGTTTTATCCACCTCGTTACCGCTGGTGCCTGCTAGTGAAGGCTATCATCGAGCAATTTTGCCCAGTTTTCACTCCCGGCGGCGTGGTGCTTTACATCGGCGACACCGAGAACAAGTTTGTCCACTTGGAAGCTACCGCTCTGGCTGCTCTGGGAGTTACTTTGGATTCCGCCGCCAAGATTCCTGATGTCATTGTCCACTACACCGCCAAAAACTGGCTGCTCCTCATCGAAGCTGTTACGAGTGCCGACTCTGTGGATGGAAAGCGTCGGAAGGAACTCAAAGAACTGTTCGCCGGATGCAAAGCGGGGTTGGTGTTCGTAACCGCCTTCGAGAGCCGTCGCACGATGCAATCCTTTGTCTCTCACATTGCCTGGGAGTCCGAGGTTTGGATTGCGGAAGACCCCAACCACATGATTCACTTCAACGGTGAACGATTTCTTGGGCCGTATCCGGATGTAATGCCAAAGAAATAAGAACGGCGGGCGTCAGCAGGAGACCTTCATGAAACCATTCAGCACGACGTTGAGCACAGGGATTCCGGATCTCGACCACACCATCCGCGGCGTGCTGGCGGGCGATAATATTGTCTGGCAGGTGGACGACATTGCCGAATATCAGGCGTTCGTTCTGCCGTTTGCCCAGGCGGCGCATGATAACGGGCGCGTACTGATCTATTTTCGCTTTGCACGCCACGAACCGTTGCTACCGGCCTTTATGGCCACCGAAGTGCATGAGCTCGATCCGCAGATCGGTTTTGAAGGATTCATCGCCCGCATCCATGAAGTGATCCGCCGCGTCGGGAAGGGGGGCTTCTACGTTTTCGACTGTCTCTCCTGTCTGGCCGTGGATTGGTATTCCGACCAGATGCTCGGCAATTTTTTCATGCTGACCTGTCCCTATCTTTTCGACCTCGAAACCGTCACCTATTTTGCACTGTTCCGCAATTATCACACACAGCGCGCTATCGGCCCCATCAGCCGCACGACGCAGCTTTTCCTCGATGTCTATTCCCACAAAGGCAACCTGTATCTGCGCCCGATGAAGACGCAACACCGCCACTCGCCGACAATCAACATGCTTCACGCGTGGCGGAAAGAGGATGACACCTTTCACGCCGTCAGCTCCAGTAATGTGATTTCTGAAATTCTCACCTCAGCCCGCTGGTCGGGGCTGAGCGCGGACAGCAGCGGTGATTTTTGGGAAACGGCTTTTGTCCGCGCCCGAGAAATGATCAAGGCCGGAACCTACCGCCCCGATATTCCCGAGCGCGGGAAAATTCTCTACGAGCAGCTGGCGCGGATGATCATTTCGCGCGACGAAGGCATGCAGCGGCTGATTGCGCGCAATCTGACGCTCGAAGATATTCTCGATGTACGCAAACGCATGATCGGCACCGGGCTGATCGGCGGCAAGACCGTCGGTATGCTTTTGGCCCGCGCCATTCTTAAGCGCACCGATCCGCATTACGTCGAACTGCTGGAAGAACACGATTCGTTTTTCATCGGTTCCGACGTGTTCTATACCTTTCTCGTGCGCAACGGCATTTGGAAGGTGCGGCAGAACCAGCGCGATCCGGAGCGCTTTCTCGAAGGAGCGGAAGAAGCCCGGCACATGATTATCCGCGGCGACTTTCCCGAATACATTCTTCAACAGCTCGATGAAATGCTCGACTACTTCGGCCCGTCGCCGTTTATCGTCCGCTCGTCATCGCTGCTCGAAGACAACTACGGCAATTCCTACGCCGGGAAATACGACAGCGTCTTCTGCGCCAATCAGGGGCCGCGTGAGCGCCGCCGTCAGGACCTGCTCGCCGCCGTAAAAACAATTTATGCCAGCTCGATGAGTGAGCGGGCTCTGAATTACCGCGCTCATCGCGGCGCGCTCGACAAAGATGAGCAAATGGCGCTGCTGGTCATGCGCGTTTCCGGCGCTTCGTACGGACACCATTTTTATCCGCAGGCGGCCGGTGTCGCCTTTTCGTTTAATCCTTACGCATGGAGTCCGGAAATTGATCCGCAGGCCGGTGTCATGCGGCTGGTCTTCGGACTCGGCACGCGCGCTGTGGATCGTTCGGACGACGACCATACCCGCATCGTCGCGCTGAACGCGCCCGACAAACGGCCGGAAGGAAACTTTGAAGCGACGATGCAATATACGCAGCGCCGCGTGGACTGCCTCGATCTCGAATCGAATCAGCCGGTTTCGGAGCTGTTCAGCGAACTGGTCCGCACACCGCCGGAGGAACTGCCTTTGGACATGTTTGCCTCCCGCGATTACGTCAAACTGGCTGACGAGCGGCAGGTTGAACGCCGGATGCTCACGTTCGACAAGTTGCTCAAGGAGACTCCTTTTGTTCAGGACATGCGCGACATTCTCCGCATTCTGCATGAGGCATACGATTATCCGGTGGACATCGAGTTCACCATGAACTTTGTGGACGACAAACACTACCGCATCAATCTCGTCCAGTGCCGCCCTCTTCAGGTTCAGGGGATCGGCGCAATTAAACTGCCGGAAATCAAAGTGCCGGAACAGAACCGCATCATCGAAGCGCGCGGTGCAGTCGTCGGGCAGAGCAGACTGATTCCCGTGGATCGCCTGATCTATGTGGTCCCCGCGCTTTATGGGAAACTTCCGTTGCAGGAGCGCTACGCCGTCGCCCGCCTGATCGGCGAGATCAACCGCACTTCGCCGGCAAACAGCACCACCATGTTGCTTGGTCCCGGACGCTGGGGAACCAGCAGCCCAGAGCTTGGAATACCCGTCAGCTTCAATGACATCAACCGCGTTAACGTGCTGTGTGAAATTGTCGCTATGCACGAACACCTCGTGCCCGACGTATCGCTCGGCACCCACTTCCTCAACGAACTCGTGGAAAACAACATGCTTTATCTGGCGCTGTTTCCGAAGCAGGGCAACAACTTCCTCAACGAAGAATTTTTCCTGAAGGGACTTAACCGGCTGCTCGATCTTGTTCCTTCCGCCACGAAATGGGCCGACGCCGTACACATCATCGAAGCACGCGATCTTCCCGGCGGCAGCGGCGTCAACTTGTGGGCCAGCGCGGTGGATCAAAAAGTCGTCTGCTATCTTAAATGAGGCTTCAGACCGCAGGCCGCAGACTTCAGGTTCCGAACTTCGGACCTGAGGTACTCTGAAAGTGCTTTTGGTATCTCCAAAAGAAGCGAATGGAACGGGAGCGGCAAAATTATTTCTCGCAGAGCCGCAAAGGCGCGGAGGAAAGATGCGATCCCTCAGGTCTGCGGCCTCAAGCCTGCGGCCTAAACCTTCTTGACGAACTCGGACTTCAAACCCATCGCGCCGACGCCGGGGATTTTGCAGTCGATGTCGTGATCGCCGTCAACGAGGCGGATGTTTTTCACCTTGGTTCCGACTTTGACGACCTGCGAGGAGCCTTTAATTTTAAGATCTTTGATCACCGAAACGGTGTCGCCATCCTGAAGCACGTTGCCGTTAGCATCCTTGATGACTTTTCCCGTCACAGGCTTTTCCGCTTCTTCGCCGCTGCCGGGCGTCCATTCATGACCGCAGTCGGGACAGACCCATAGCGCGCCGTCTTCGTAGGCATATTCAGATTTACACTTCGGGCAGGCAGGGATTGCGCTCATCGGTTCTCCTTTTGAAAGCGGGGATTTAACCACGGGGGAAAGCGGCAACCAAACAATTAACCGCAAAGAACGCAAATGTTCCAACCATCTTGTCGCGCCGGAGTCGCACGAAGGCGGATGGAAACTAATCGCCACGAAAAACACAAAAAATTCAAGCAGTTGAAGGTTACTAGATTACGGGACTAACCGATTCGCTAAAAACGCTCGAAATGTTTCGAATTAGTACAATTCATGCCGATGATGAATCCTTCCCGACAGGGAAACTTTTCAGCGGTGGCGATGATCTGGGGCGCTAAAGGTAAAAGCTTGCTGAGCTGAAGATGAGGTTCAATGTTCGTCCATCCCTTCTTAAGAAAAAAGCCGGTGAGTCCTGAATCTTTCCATGCCTGTTTTTCAAGGGGTTTTTTAGTGATCCGATAATCAGCGGAAAGAACAACCCAGCCGCCTTCTTTGGCTAGGGTGTTAATCCATTCGATATCCGGTGTATCCTGCGGAAATTTATCTCTTAAGTGCGTAAACTCATGGTCGGGTTTAAAGATTTCGTGTAACGCCCTCGTCAGTTTTGGGGGAAGGCAGTTGTCGACGAAAAATTTCATGCGGCGAGGCCTTTTTCATATTCAACTGCTGCTTTCGCAGACTGTTCTGAAATTTCGAACCAATCAATGACTGGGCCGATAGATTTCTTGCTCGCAACATAGGTATTATAAATTATCTGCGTAGGAATACCCTCTTTGAACAATGTTGGCTTCCCAAAGTTCCGTGAGGGATCGACTACAATATTTGTATCTCTACCTAAGGGCCACCATCGGGCAACATATTCATCACCAGCATAGTCGAGGCTTCTCAAAAACGGAGCCACCACCGATTTGAATACGTGTTGCATCCTATCTAGTTCGATATAGGTGATGCGACCATCAGTTTCCACAACTTCGGCAATCAGTCGCTGGCCGTCTGTTTTGAATCTTGCACTACAAAAAGGATACGGAGAATCCAATAGGTTTGAGGCTTGGCGTGTTGCCCGACGAAGAGCCTGAAGGCTTAAGCCATTATTTCTAAAGAAATCTAGGAATCGTAGCTGTATTAAGTCTCGAAAGCTTATTGCGGCCAAGTGGTCAATAGTAGGCAGTTCATGTTGGAGTACAGAAGAGCGTTTCCGTGAGAGCTCCCCAAGTACATTGCCACCATAAAGCCAGCTGTAGATGCGAGCCGAAGATATGCCACTTATCCGAGACGCTTCGGAGACAGTATACAGACCTTGGCCGGTGTATTTGTAATGGCATGCAGACATATCAGCATAATATGTGATGAAAATTTTCTTTCGAGACAAAAGAGGGTCATCCGAGAGGGTTCGTTTTTCATTTTTCAATGCTTGGAAAATAAAAACCCGAAGCTCCAAGATTTGGAAACTCCGGATTTTTGACGCCTGATCCCTGACCGCTGGCTCCTGACCCGCGCCTACCGGCGCGGAAGTTCAGCCGGGCCGCGCGTCGGCAGGCTGGTTTCGCCCATCAGGAATTCATCGACACAACGTGCGGTTTCGCGTCCTTCGGAAATCGCCCAGACGATGAGTGACTGTCCGCGGCGGCAGTCGCCGGCGGCGAAGACGTTCGGAACGGAAGTCTGATAGTTCTTGGCAGTTTTGATGTTGCCTGTCTTATCGAGTTCAACGCCGAGCGCTTTGACGGCGTTGTCGCGTTCCGGTCCGGTAAAACCTAGCGCCAGCAGGACGAGGTCGGCCTGCCAGTCCTTTTGCGAGCCTGGGACTTCTTCCATGTTGGATTTGCCGGTCTGGCGCTCGCGGGTGAATTCGACGTTGACGGTACGCACACTGGTGACGTTTCCGTTGTGTCCGTTGAATTCTTTGGTGAGCATGCAGTAGCGGCGGGGATCTTCGCCCGCTTCACGGTGCGAGGAGCTGGAACGCAGTTTCATCGGCCAGTAGGGCCACGGCTGGTGAGCCGGACGGGCTCCCGGCGGTTCCGGGAAAAGTTCAAAGTTGACGACACTGCGCGCACCGTGACGGATGGAGGTGCCGACGCAGTCGGAGCCGGTGTCGCCGCCGCCAATGACAACAACGTTTTTGCCTTTGGCGGAAATCTGCGGCTCGGCGAAGTCGCCGGCGCAGGTTTTATTCTGCAGCGGCAGGAAATCCATCGCGAAGTGAATGCCTTTGAGGTCGCGGCCCAGTACCGGCATGTCGCGGCCGATGGTGGAGCCGATGGCGAGTACGACCGCATCAAACTTTTTCAGCTCTTCGGCGGAAATATCGGTGCCGACGGCAGCGCTGGTTTTGAAGACAATGCCTTCGGCTTTCAGCACGTCGACGCGGCGGTCAATGACTGACTTTTCGAGTTTAAAATCAGGAATGCCGTAGCGGAGCAGTCCGCCGACGCGATCGGCGCGTTCAAATACGGTGACGCTATGACCGGCGCGGTTGAGTTGCTGTGCGGCGGCCAGTCCTGTCGGGCCGGAGCCGATGACGGCGACAGTTTTGCCGGTGCGCGTTTCCGGAACTACAGGAACAACCCACTCTTCGCGGAAGGCGTGTTCGATGATTTCCTTTTCAATATTCTCAATGGTGACCGCCGGGGCGTTAATGCCGAGTACGCAGGCTTCTTCGCACGGCGCGGGACAGAGGCGGCCGGTGAATTCCGGAAAGTTGTTGGTGGCGGAAAGCATTTCCCACGCTTTTTTCCAGTGACCTTTGTAGGTGAGGTCGTTGAATTCCGGGATGATATTTCCGAGCGGGCAGCCGATATGGCAGAACGGTACGCCGCAGTTCATACAGCGCGCGGCCTGTTCCCTAAGCTTGTCTTCGGGGAACGGACGGTAGACCTCGTTGTAGTCCTTGATGCGTTCAACGATCGGCCGTTCGGCCGGTGTCTTGCGTTCGAATTCTTTAAATCCTGTTGGTTTTCCCATGGGAGCCTCCTTCGGAGGCAGAGAAGGCTTTAGGCCTTAGGCTTTAGACCTTAGGACTGTTCTCCGCCGCCTTTCCGTAGTGAATTAATTAAAGCATTTAACACGCGTGCTATTTCTGTCGCGTTTTCTTCAAGTTCTGTCGTATTTAAATATCCGAGTCGCCGCGCAATGGATGCTTGATATTCAACTTCTTTCGCCGACCCATAGGCCGTATCAAGGAAGTGGATGTAATCTTTCTCCGTGTTCCGCGCACAGCCTTCTACAATGTTGGATGGAACCGAAATCCCTGCTCGCCGAATCTGTGAAGTCAGGCCAAAGGTTTCTTCCTTGGGGAAATTTTGCGTCAACCGATACACCGACAGGGCGAGTGCATCAGCCAACTCAAACGCTTTCAACTTCCGATGGTCTCTCATTCTCTTTTCCTAAAGCCCAAGGCCTAAAGTCTAAAGCCTCTCCTTACTCTCCGGTCCGTTTCTCGTCCGCGATGCGTTGCAGCGCGCGCTTGTAGTCGACCGGAATGACTTTGACGAATTTTTTCACAGAGTTCTGCCAGTTGTGCAACAGACGCCGGGCAACGTCGCTTCCGGTATATTCAAGGTGTTTTTCGAGCCGTTCGCACAGCGTGGCAATGTCATCGTTGGTGAGCGGATCGAAATCCACCATTTCCGGGTTGCAACGGTTTTCAATAAAGTCGCCGGCCTCATCAAGTACGTACGCAATACCGCCGCTCATACCTGCGGCAAAGTTTCTGCCGGTTGGGCCGAGGACGACCACGCTTCCGCCGGTCATATATTCGCAGCCGTGGTCGCCGATGCCTTCGACAACGGCGTGAACGCCGCTGTTGCGCACGCAGAAACGTTCACCGGCACGACCGCGGATGTAAGCTTCGCCGCGTGTGGCACCGTAGAAGGCGACGTTACCAATCAGGATGTTTTCCTCTGCGATGAAAGTGGCGTCTTCCGGCGGACGGATGATGAGTTTCGCACCAGAGAGTCCTTTTCCGAAATAATCATTGGCATCGCCGGTGATGCGGAAGGTGATTCCCTTCGCACCGAATCCGCCGAAGCTTTGTCCGGCCGAGCCGGTCGCGTGTATGGTGATCCGGTCGTCGGGCAGGCCGCGTTCGCCGTAGCGTTTGGAAATTTCGTGGCTGAGCATAGCGCCTACGGTGCGGTGGATGTTGCGGATCTGCGCATGAATCACAACGCGTTCACCGCGCTCCAGCGCTGGCTTTGCCTGACGAATGAGATCGTGGTCCAGTGCGCCGGCCAGATCGTCGCTTTGCTTTTCGGTGCAACGTAACGGCGTCGTTTCATCCACCGGCGGCTGATAAAGGATCTTCGAGAAATCGAGCCCTTTGGCCTTCCAGTTTTCCACCGCCTCACGGACGTCGAGCAGCTCACGGTGCCCAACCATTTCGTCCACCGTGCGGAACCCAAGTTCCGCCATGATCTGGCGCAGCTCTTCGGCGACGAAGCGGAAGAAGTTGATGACATATTCCGGTTTGCCGCAGAATTTTTTGCGCAGTTCCGGATCCTGTGTGGCGACGCCGACGGGGCAGGTATTCATGTGGCAGACGCGCATCATGATACAGCCGAGCGTAATCAGCGGGCCGGTCGAGAAGCCGAATTCTTCGGCGCCGAGCAGGGCGGCGACGGCGACGTCGCGGCCTGTCAGCAATTTGCCATCGCATTCAACGCGGATACGGCTGCGCAGTTTGTTGAGAATCAACGTCTGCTGAGCTTCGGCCAGACCGAGTTCCCACGGCAGACCGGCGTGCTTGATGGAGGATTGCGGCGAAGCGCCGGTTCCACCGTCGTAGCCGGAGATCAGAACGAGATCGGCTTTGCCTTTCGCGACGCCAGCGGCCACCGTGCCGACGCCGACTTCGGAAACCAGTTTAACGGTTACGGCGGCTGACGGATTGGCGCTCTTCAAGTCGTAGATGAGCTGCGCGAGGTCTTCGATAGAGTAAATATCGTGATGCGGCGGCGGCGAGATCAGTGTCACATACGGAGTGGAATAGCGCGTTTTGGCGATCCACGGTTTCACTTTGTGACCGGGCAGCTGTCCGCCTTCGCCGGGCTTGGCACCTTGCGCCATCTTGATCTGAATTTCGTCGGCGTTCGTCAGATAGTTGCTGGTGACACCGAAGCGGCCGGAAGCCACCTGTTTGATGGCCGAGCGGCGCAGGTCGCCGTTTTCATCCGGCAGGAAGCGGTCTTCATCTTCGCCGCCTTCGCCGCAGTTGCTCTTGCCGCCGATGCGGTTCATGGCGATGGCGAGCGTTTCGTGCGCTTCCTGACTGATGGAGCCGTAGGACATCGCGCCGGTTTTGAAGCGTTTGACGATGGCGGTCCACGGTTCGACTTCGCTGAGCGGAACGGAGGAGCGCTCCTTCTTGAATTCAAACAGACCGCGCAGGGTGTAGGTGGTGCGGTTGTCATGGTTGACCAGATCAGAAAATTCCTTAAACCGGTCGGCATTGTCGGTGCGGACTGATTCCTGCAGTTTGGCGATTGCTAACGGATTAAGCAGATGGTCTTCGCCGTTACGCCGCCATTTGTAAGCACCGCCGATGTCGAGCGGCAGATTTTTGTCGGAAGCGCGTTTCGGGAACGCCGACTGATGGCGCGCGTTGACTTCCCGGGCAATGCCGTCGAGGTCGATGCCGCCGATCCGCGAGGCGGTACCGGCGAAGTAGGCGTCGATTACGCTGCTGTTCAAGCCGACGGCTTCGAAGATCTGTGCGCCGCGATAGCTGTGCAGTGTGGAAATGCCCATCTTGGACATTACTTTGAGCAGTCCTTTGTTGATGGCTTTGACAAAATTCTTGGCGGCATACTTCCATTCGATGCCGGTGAGCAGCTCCTGCTTGATCATGTCGTCCAGAATCTGGCCGACCATATACGGATTGACCGCGCCGGCGCCGTAGCCGATCAGCAGAGCGAAGTGATGCACTTCGCGCGGCTCGCCGCTTTCGATAATCAGTCCGCAGCGTGTACGCTGGAGTTTTCGGATCAGGTGATTATGCACCGATGCGGTCGCCAGCAACGCCGGAATCGGCGCATTTTCCTGATCGGCTTGCCGGTCGGAAAGAATCAGCAGGGTGTAGCCTTTTTCAATCGCCTGCGAAGCGTCGGCGCACAGTTTGTCGAGCGCGTTGCGCAAGCCGGTGCCGCCCTCAGCAACCTTGAAGAGCATCGGCAGGGTGATGGCTTTGAGGTTGTCATGCTTGAGTTTGCGGATGCGGGCGAGCTCGTCGTTGGTGATAATCGGATGATCGAGCTTGAGCTGGCTGCAATGCTTCGGCGTTTCGGCGAAAAGATCCTGTTCCGCACCGATGTTGGTGATGAGCGAGGTGACCAGCTCTTCACGGATGGCGTCAAGCGGCGGATTGGTGACCTGCGCGAAGAGTTGCTTGAAGTAGTTGTAAAGCAGCTGCGGTTTTTCGGCGAGCACAGCCAGCGGCGTATCAATACCCATCGAGCCGCTCGGCTCGGCACCCTCTTTAGCCATCGGCGCGAGAATCAGGCTCAGATCTTCCATCGTGTAGCCGAACATGCGTTCGCGCTGTAACAAGGTTTCGGGATCGCAGCCTTGTGCTTCTTCCGGCGGCAGGCCGGAAAGCGGAATGAGGTTTTCCTGAAGCCACTTTCCGTACGGCTGGCCGGCAGCGATCTCGTGTTTGATCTCCTCGTCGGGAACGATGCGCCCCTTTTCCATATCTACCAGGAACATGCGGCCCGGTTCGAGGCGGCCTTTGCGCTCTACGTTGGCGGGGTCGATATCCATGATTCCGGTTTCGGAGCCCATGATGACATAGCCGTCTTTGGTGACGATGTAGCGCGACGGGCGCAGGCCGTTGCGGTCGAGAATGGCACCGAGACAGGTGCCGTCGGTGAACGGAATGGAGGCGGGGCCGTCCCACGGTTCCATCAGGCAGGAGTGGTATTCGTAGAACGCCTTTTTCTCGGCGCTCATCGTCTTGTGATTCTGCCATGCTTCAGGAATGAGCATGCTCATGATGTGCGGCAGCGAGCGGCCGCCGTGATAGAGCAGTTCGACGGCTTGGTCGAGCGAGGCGGAGTCGGAAAGTCCCGGCTGGATAATCGGGAACAGGCGGTCAATGTTCTCGCCGAACAGCCGCGATTTCAGCAGACCCTGTCGTGCGTTCATCCAGTTGAAATTTCCGCGCAGGGTGTTGATTTCGCCGTTATGGCAGAGCACATGGAACGGCTGGGCGAGTTTCCACGCCGGGAACGTGTTGGTGCTGTAACGCTGATGCACCAGCGCGAGCGCGCTGGTGAAATCGTCATCGAGCAGGTCGGGATAGTAAAATTCCATCTGCTCGGGAAGGAGAAGCCCCTTATAGATGATAATCCGGCAGGTTAGCGTCGGGATGTAAAAATCACCTTTGTCTTTGAGATCGGAGTGGAAAATCCGATTTTCGGCTACCTTGCGGATGATGTAAAGCATGCGATCGAAGGTGCGGGCATCACTAACGCCTTTGCCGCGGCCGATGAACACCTGCATGATATAGGGTTCCGAGGCGCGGGCGGTTTCGCCGATCAGCCGGTTACATGTCGGGACTTTACGCCAGCCGATCAGCTTCTGGCCTTCTTCCTCAATGGCCTGTTCTAGTATTCCGATACAGGTTTTGCGCTGACCTTCGTCTTGCGGCAGAAAAACCAGCCCGGTTCCGTATTCCTGTTCAGAGGGGAGTGCGAGGCCGAGTTTGTCACATTCTTTCTTATAGAAGGCGTGGGGAATCTGGAGGAGAATGCCGGCACCGTCGCCAGTCAATGGATCGCAGCCGCAGGCTCCGCGATGGGTGAGTCGCACTAGAATCTCAAGCGCATGATGAATGATGTCGTGCGACTTTTTCCCATGCAGGTTGCAAATAAAGCCGACGCCGCATGCATCGTGTTCGTTCTCCGGGTGATATAGACCCTGTGGAGCCGGAAAACTTTTTTGAAACTCTTCTTTTATATTCATCGTAGAAACCTCGTTGACTCAAGCGGGCAAATGCTACGCTTTTTTGGTATATAGTCAATCAGTCAGAAAAGCAAAAAGGTACACTTGTGTCGCCAGTCCGCGGCCTATTACATTTTTGTGTCGTGAGTATTGTTTGCTAACAATAAAAGGGATGCGTTATCTTATAGCTGGTGATCGTCCGTAAAAACATTCCAAGAAGGGTTCGTCATAAAAAGACAAAAAACTGTGGCAATCAGTTACATTATTGTTTATAGATGATGCGCGTAATACAAATTAGGAACTAAACTATGCCGACATCATCCGACTGTGCTGGGCAGGGCGAAAAGGAATTGGAAATCCTTTATCAGATTTCTCAGGCGGCCGCGACCCATCCGCATACGGTTTCAGAATTGCTGATCGAGGTCCTCGATATCATGGAAACTGAACTCAGCGTGGCGCGCGGAACTTTTACGCTACGCAAACCCGACACCGAAATATTTGTGATCGAAGCCTCGCGCGGACTGACTACTGAGGAGAAAAAACGCGGACAGTATAAACTCGGCGAGGGGATAACCGGCCGTGTAGCGCAGACAGGACAGTCGGCGCTTATTCCTGACATCAGCAAAGATCCCCGCTTCCTGAACCTTACCAAATCACGTACCGGCAACCAGACGGCCTTTATATGCGTACCTGTTATTTACCGGAAAGCGGTGATCGGGACCATGAGCATTGATCTTTCTATCACTACAGACATCGACGAACTCCGCCGATATCAGCGCTTTCTTGAGCTGGTGGCCAATATTCTTGCTGAAGCTGTCGCCAGCATTCGTGAAGAGCTGGAAGAACGTGAGGGGCTCATTTCTGAAAATGAACGGCTTCGTCGGCAGCTCGGCGATCGCTACCGGATGCACAACATCATCGGCAATTGCAGTGTCATGCGTTCTGTTTACGAACAGATAGTTCAGGTGGCTAACAGCACGGCCACTGTACTAATCCGAGGCGAGAGCGGAACCGGCAAAGAGCTGGTTGCCCGCGCCGTTCATTACGGCAGTGAGCGCCGCAATAACGCTTTTGTTAGTGTCAACTGCGCCGCGCTACCGGAAAATCTGATTGAAAGTGAACTATTCGGCCACGAGAAAGGCGCTTTCACTGGAGCTACCCAGCAGCGCAAAGGCCGTTTTGAATTGGCAAATGGCGGAACCATATTTCTCGACGAAATCGGCGATATTTCTCCTGCCGTGCAGGTGAGACTGTTGCGGGTTTTGCAGGAAAGAACGTTTGAACGCGTCGGCAGTTCTGAAAGTGTTTCAGTTAACGTGCGGGTGCTGGCGGCGACCAGCCGTAATCTGGAAAAAGAAATAGCCGACCAAACGTTTCGTGAAGATCTTTACTATCGCCTCAACGTTTTCCCGATTATCCTGCCGCCGTTACGCGAGCGCCGCAGTGATATCATGTTGCTCGCCGATCACTTTCTGCAGAAATATGGCGAAATGTATGGCAAGAGCATCAAACGTATTTCCACTTCGGCCATCAACATGATGATGGCCTATCACTGGCCGGGGAATGTACGTGAACTTGAAAACTGCCTTGAGCGCGCTGTGTTAACAGCATCCGATGAAGTAATACACGGCTACAATTTGCCTCCGTCACTTCAGACCAGTGACGAGACGCACACCTCCATTTTCCCGAAAGACGGGGCCGATCTCAAAACCATGGTTGAGAGCTACGAAAAGGAAATCATTATCGACGCGCTCAAAAAGCACCGTGGCAATGCCGCTGCCACAGCCCGCTACCTAAACACCACCCAGCGCATCGTCAACTACCGCGTCCAGAAGCTCGGTATCAGTCCAGACGCCTACAAATAATTATTTTTTTGTCGCGGTCGCGTCTGTTTCATCCTGGTCGGCAGGGTCGGCTCGTTTCTCGATCTTTTTTTCAGGGGCGCTTTCGGTCTGGCCGCGTTTGAACTCGTTCAGGCTTTTGCCGAGCGAGCGGGCCAGTTCCGGCAGTTTTTTGCTGCCGAACAGCAGCAGGATGACAAAGACGATCAACAGAATTTCCGGAGCTCCGATATTCATTTTCCGCTTCCTTCCCTTTCTTTACCGCCCTTCCGGTCACGGATGAGCAGAATCAAGATGCACAGTTCATACAATATGTAGAGCGGGATGGCCATTTGTAATTGCGAGATTACATCCGGCCCGGGGGTCAGCGACATGGCGATGATCAAAATGCCGATGATCACATGACGGCGGTATTTGCGCATCTGGGCGGTGGAGATAATACCCAGATGTCCCAGCAGCAGCAGAATTAACGGCAGTTCAAAAATCAACCCGAAGCTGATCAGTAACTGTATGACGAAGCTGAGATAGGTATCGATTTTCCAGTTGGCGGTCGTTCCCAGATAGTTGTTGAAATAGAACATGATGTTGATGGCAATCGGCAGGGTAACGGTATAGCAGAGGATTACTCCGCCGGCGAAAAGGACGGCACCCGCCAGCCCGCCAAAAACCAGCATTTTCTGCTCTTTCGACTTAAGGCCGGGGAAAATAAAACAGGCGACAAAATAGATGATAAACGGCAGGCTCAGCAATACCCCGGCGGCAAAAATAATCTTTACCACCTGCATGAACCCCTCAATGGGCGATGTGGTAATTAATTCAAAGGTATAGTGATTTTTCTCTGCCACCTGCAACAGCGGTGCCCGCAGCCAGTTAAGCAACGGTTTTGCCAGCGGAATGCAAACTACGGTAGTAATAGCCAGCGTCAGAAAGCAACGAATCAGCATGGAGCGGAACTCTTCCAGATGTTCCAGAAAAGACTGCTCTTTATCGCGGTAAACAAAGCGCGGTTTAAGTTTTTTAAACAGGTTCTTCATGGCTTGCTTCCGTCGTCAGACAGGTGCTGGGGCGGAATTTCCTCAGATTCTTCGGCGTGCTTGTCCTCTGCGGATTTTTCCTCAACGGTAAGCGCTTCCGTATCTTTTGATTCTTCTGTTGGGCTCCGGTGCAGATCCTCGTACATCAGCTTGTAACGGAAGTCGGCCGCTGCGCGTTGTAGCTTATTCAGCACATTCTGGATGCTACGGAGAATGCGCGGGGCATCTTTGGGACCGAAAAGGAGAAGCAACGCCAGCATAATAACAATCAGCTCGCCGCCGCCGAGCCCAACAAACGCTATGAGAGGAAATATCATAAACCTGAATCATACGCGCGTTTCCGATTTGCGGAAACTTTTTTCCAATGTTTGGAATCCGGAGAATCAGGGATAATCAGAAATCGGCAATCTGAAATATCGATTGGTCGGGGAAACAGGATTCGAACCTGCGACTTCTTGGTCCCAAACCAAGCGCTCTACCAGACTGAGCTACTCCCCGCATACAAAGGCGCGACAATATCCGCGAAGCTTCCGGCAAACGCAACATTAAATAGGCTTCGACTTGCGGTTGAGGTTAGCAGCTAAAATCTAGTTGCGTTTAAAATGTAACATGGTTACATAGTTACAAATGACACGCTCAAGAACCAGCCAGTCGACTGTGTCCACGGCGCACCTCGATCAATTATCGCGCCGCATCTTCCGCGCCGCCGCCGTTTGGAGGTCTACTATTGATGATAACATGGTGACGGAGGGGCTTAGCGAAGCAGTCCCGTCCGGCTCCGGTCTGGTGCTTTTTGCACTGTTTGAGCGCGATGGCTGGACAATCGGAGAACTGGCGCGACGGGCGAAGGTGTCACACGTCGCGGTACTGCATGTGATTCAGCGAATGGAGGACGCCGGTCTAGTGAAGCGCAAGCAGTGTCCCGAGGATGGACGCGCCACACGCGTTTGGCTGACCGCAACAGGGCGTGAGCTGGAGCCGCGAATGAATATTTTGCATGAGCGTAATTTAGCGACGCTTGTTGGTATCCTCGGCAACCCGGACGCCGTCAAGCTCGGTGAATTGCTGGGAAAACTCGTGGACGGGCTGTCTGAACCGTGTGCAGCAACCCGAACGCCGCCAACTAAACGCTGACTTCGCCATGAAAATAAAATGGATCATAGTTTGTCTCTTCTGGCTGGCTGTGGCCGGTATCTTTGCGGCTGAGCCCAAGGACGTTTCGGATTGCGGATTGCTCTATTATGCCAAAGCCGATTTCGCTGCGGCGGATAACCGGGCCGTGATCAATAATCCTTATATCATCGGCGCGCTATTTCAGGTTGTCTGGAGTGAGGTCGAAAAACAGGACGGGCAGTATGTCTGGACTGAGTTAGACGGCTGGATCAAGCCGTGGCTCGATGCTGGCAAAAAAGTGGCGATCCGTATTATGTGGTCCACCAGCGGCTATTGGCCGAAACCGTACTACAAAACTCCGACACCGCAGTGGGTTTGGCACAAGGGCGCTGTCTCTGCTTTTCATAAAGAAAGCGGCACGGAGATTCCGCTGATCTGGGATCCGGTCTACCGGGAATATGCAGAGCGTTTTCTTACGGAGTTCGCCGCTCGCTACGACGGCAACCCGAATTTGCTATTTGTTGATGTAACACCTGGAGCGGAAACCAATCCGTACCGCTTCGGCACGATTAGTCAGCGCACCCCGGAATTTCACGCGGAATTCACGAAAATAAAGGCCAGTGACGGACGGACGTATACGAAGGAACTCTGGATCGGAACCGTCAAGGAATGGATTGATACGGCGCATCGAATTTTTCAGAAGACTCCGCTACTGGTGACGCTGAATGTCGGTGGCCTCGGCACCGAGGATCATTCCGTGGAGATTGGCGATTACTGTGCGGCAAAGGGATTTTATGTCGGGCAGAACGGGTTGTCCGGTCAGAGTTTTCTTCGTACGGACTCCGGTCGTTCAGCGGCTTTTGTGCGCTGGGCAAAACAGACGAAACTGTTTTTCGAAATGGCGCAAAAATCCGGAGGGAACACCGGCACACTGATGGAAGTTATGCGCGCCGCAGCGCGCATTGGTGCCGATTATGTGAATGTTTATCCTGAAGATGTTTTGCGCGGGACAACCGGCCAGCGGAATTCTGATCCCGACGCCGCAGCCGCGCTCAAATACGGACACGAAATGTTTAACCGCAAAGGAACCGACCTATGAAAACACACAGACATCTCTTGGTTTTTGCCGGCCTGCTGCTGGCGCTGACGCCGCATCTTTCCCACGCACAAGCCAGGGGTAAAAAAACCGCACCGGTTTCGGCAGACGCTCCGCCGATCTGGGTGATGCCGCCGGTTGAAGGGCCGAACCTGCACTATCGCACATTCAGGAGCGCCGCCGTCGGCGGCGATGTAAGTTATGTCGTCTACCTGCCCGTCGCGTATGAGAAGAACAAGGATGCGCGTTATCCGGTGGTCTACTGGTTGCATGGCAAAGGAGCATCGCAGCAGGGACTGCCCGGTTTCGCACGTGACTACAATGAAGCGATCGCCGCTGGCAAATGTCCGCCGCTGATTGTGGTGTATGCGACCGGCCTTCCGATGGGTGGCTATACCGACTCGCCGGACGGGAAACAGCCGGTCGAAAGTTCCATCATCAAAGACCTCATCCCGCATATCGATGAGACCTTCCGCACGATCGCCACACGCGAAGGCCGCATGATCGAAGGCTTTTCAATGGGCGGCAGCGGCGCGGCGAAGTTTGGTTTTAAGTATCCGGAACTGTTCGGCTCCATCAGCATTTTTGCAGGGGCTTTGCATACAGCTGACACGCTCGGCGGGCGCAACGGCGACATGCTCGACAGCGTTTACGGTGGACGTGAAAACTTTGATGCGCAGAGCAATCCCTGGTTGTTTGCTGAAAAAAATGCCGATGTGGTACGGGGCCGTACGGCTGTACGTATCACGGTTGGCGGGAAAGACCCTTTGCAGCGAACGAACACAGCATTTCACGAGCTACTCAATCGGCTGAAGATCGAACACGGGTTTGCGGTGATCGATGGCGCTCCGCACGCTCCGGCACCGCTTTATGCCGGACTGGGAGACAGGAACTGGGAATTTTATCGTAATGCTTTCGGCAAAAAAACGGAGGCCGAGCCTGTGCCATGAAAAACAGACTCATTGCATTAGCTTTTCTGTTGGCCTTTTCGGCCAGAGCCGCCACCAACACCGCGCCACTTATCAGTGACGTCGCGGATCAGGTCATCGCGCAAAACACCGGCACTGGCACAAACTATTTCGTGACCGGCGATGCCGAGACAGATTTTGCCACGCTCACAGTTTCTGCAACTTCGTCGAACACTAATCTTGTTCCCAATACGGCGGCCAACTTGATTCTCGGCGGCACCGGCAACGCGCAGCACACTATCAGAGTTCTGCCTTCTGCAAATCAAACCGGCACGGCCATCATTACGCTCGCTGTTTCCGACGGAACGAATACCGCGAGCTCTTCTTTCTTACTCACGGTCACGCCGCCCAACACGCCGCCGGCGATTAGCGGTTTGAGTAGCCACCAAATCATCAGCCCCGGCCAAACACCGTCGCCCGTAAGTTTTTCGGTCGGTGATGCGGAGACGGCGGCGGGATCCTTGAGTGTCGCGGCGACCTCTTCAAACACCAACCTTGTGCCGAACGCTAATCTTATTCTTGGCGGAGGCGGTTCTAACCGGACGGTACAAATCAGTCCTGTCGCCGGACAGAATGGCGCGGCGGTCATCAAGTTGCGGGTTTCCGATCCTTTTGGAGCTTCTGCACAAAGCGAATTTATCTTCAGCGTGTTCGATCCGAATTCAGTGAATAACAGTTTCAGACAGCCGTGTGGTGTTTATGTGCTGGACAGTGTAGCGGGTACAAATATCAACGGTGTCGCTATGCGCGACGCCAATGTGCGCAACAAACCTTTTGTCGACGGCTACGTCTTGCGCACCGAATGGGCTACGCTCGAACCGACAAATGGCATTTTTGATTTCACAATCATCAGCAACATCTTCGCCAAACTTCCGGCGACTCAAAAACTCTCGCTTATGATCGCGAGCGGAGTGTTGCCAATGTGGCTAAACACCGTGCCGGGTGTTGCCACGTACACGGCAGGAACGCCTAGCGTGACGCGTCCGCTGCCGTGGGACGCCGTCGCGCAGGAACGCTACCGGCTCCTGCTGGCAGCGCTCGGAAATTATGTCGTGGATGGCGTGCCGTTGCGCAATCACTCGCGGCTCGCCGCCATGGATGCCTGGATTCCCGGACTCAAGAGCGGCATACGCGATCCGGATGAAATCAAGATTCGTGATCTGCCCGGTTATTCCCGCACGAACATGCAGGCCGGTGTGCTCCGGCATTTGGCAAACGTAACGGATAACTTTCCGAACGTGCCGGTACAGATCGGTTTCTGGGCCTACACCGATGCGACGAACAGTCCGGCGGCGTGGGAGGTATTGCGTCAGGCGATTCTCGCTCAGCATGACGGCGTCGCCCATCCTCGTGTCGGGTTCTGGATGGAAAATCTGGCGGCGAACCGGCCTGCTGCCGACACGGATCCTTGGTCCGGGCTGCCCACCACCAGTTATACGGCACCGCTTTATTTGTCTCAGACCAATACATTTGTTGGTTATCAGGTGCTCGGCTCCTGGTCGCGGCCTTTCAGCGCGGCGCACGTGGACAATAATCTCAACGGCAGCCCCGAAGACGGCATGGATTATGGCTTCAATGTTTTTCAGTGCCGCTACTATGAGCACTATCAGGCCGATGCGGATTTCGCCAACTACACCGCCGAATTCCAGCGCTGGCACGATTTTCTCAATGCACTGCCACCGCTTTGCACACTCTCTTTGATACGCAACAGCAACGGTACGCTCACACTGGTTTGGCCCGCTGCGGTCGGTTCCGGCTATCAAGTGCAAGTCAGTAGCAATCTCGTGAACTGGGTTGCGCCGACAGGGGCGGTCATCGCCGCGACGAACTCCATGACATGGATTGACGACGGCACCCGAACCGGCGCGCATCCAGCCGCTGTAACAAAGCGATTCTACCGTTTACACGGCGGAGGGATCTAACATTAAACCGGCTTCGACTTGCGTTTAGAGCATCTTCTCAAGTAGGCTCCGCGGCATTATGAATGACACGCTGATCATCATACCAACGTACAACGAGCGGGAAAATGTCCGCGCCATTGCGGCGGCGGTTTTCGCCAGTTCGCCCGATGTGGACGTTCTTTTTGTTGATGACAATTCGCCGGACGGTACCGGCGCCATTGCGGATGAAATGGCCGCAACCGACTCGCGTGTGAAGGTGTTGCATCGTGAGAAAAAAAACGGGCTGGGCCGTGCTTACATCGCCGGGTTCAAATGGGCGCTGGAACGCCATTATGAATTCATTTGCGAAATGGATGCCGATTTTTCCCACAATCCGGCCGATATTCCGAGATTACGAACTGCAGCCAGAGACGCGGGCCTTGTGCTTGGCTCACGTTATATCAACGGCATTCGCGTTATCAACTGGCCGTTACGCCGGCTTTTCCTGAGTCGCGGCGCGGGTCTTTACGTCAAGTTGGTCACCGGCATGCCGTTCACCGACCCGACCGGCGGCTTCAAATGCTTCCGGCGCTGCGTGCTGGAAGCCATCCCGCTCGATGGAATCGAATCCAGCGGCTATTCCTTTCAGGTGGAAATGACGCATACCGCGTGGCGCATCGGCTGCCGGATTGTCGAAGTGCCGATTGTTTTTGAAGAGCGCCGCTCCGGGGCCTCAAAAATGTCGAAAAACATCATCTTCGAAGCGCTCGGGATGGTTTGGAAACTCTACTTCCGCGCCCATTTCAACCGCGCTCCGGCCTGCCAGGTTAAGTCCAGCTCCGGGTGCTTCAAATGCCCTCAGCCGCGTTAGCCAGCGCAACCCACTGCTGAATGGAAATCTGTTCCGGCCGTGTCGCCGGATCGATCCCGCACTTTTCCAATCCCTTGAAAAATTCCGGATAATTTTTCCGCAGATTGGAACCGATCTGTTTGCGGCGCTGAGTGAAACTCATCTTCACCAGCTTTTTAAAACGCTCATAATTTGCGACTTCCGCCAGCGGCACAGCACGCTTTTCGAAACGAACCACCGCCGACCACACCTTCGGCGCGGGCATAAAACAGGTCGGGCTCACGTTCTTGATACATTTCACTTCGTAGTTCAGTTGCGACCAGATCGCCAACAGCCCGTAGTCTTTTCCGCCCGGCTGCGCCGTCAGGCGGTCCGCCACTTCTTTCTGCACCATGAAAACCATTTTTTCCGGCAGCGGGGTTGCCTCCAGTGCGTTGACGATAAAACGGCTTCCGACCGAGTAGGGCAGATTGGCGACAATTTTATTGATGCCGCCCGCGAACAGTTCATTCAGGTTTATGTCGAGCACATCGGCATCGAGAAGATTCAGCTCCGGAAAATGGACGCGCAGATGCGCCACCATGTTCTGGTCTTTTTCAATCGCAGTGAGCGTTGCACCGGTGGCCAGCAACGCCTGTGTCAGCGCACCGAGACCGGGGCCGACTTCGAGCAGTTGATCGGCGGGTAAAATTTTTGCCGCCTCGATGATGATGCCAAGAATGTTCGAATCGATCAGATAGTTCTGCCCGAGACCTTTGTTCGGACGGTGACCAAGCGAATCAAGCAACGCTTTGATGATCGACGGACTGGTTAGTTTGCCGAGCACTTTTATTTCTTCCACGGGTTGGGTTGGCGTGCCAGCTGGATCGCGGTTTCGATGGCGGCGATCATGCTGTCCGGCTTAGCGATATTTTTGCCGGCGATCCCGAAGGCAGTGCCGTGATCGGGAGAAGTACGGATGATCGGCAGGCCGAGCGTCAGGTTTACGCCGCAGTCAAAAGCGTGCATTTTCAACGGGCCGAGACCTTGGTCGTGATACATCGCCACGACCGCGTCATATTGTTTGTTCAGAGCCTGAAAAAAAATCACGTCGGCCGGCACCGGTCCAATGGCGTTGAACCCTTTAGCGCACGCCGCTTCGATGGCGGGTGTGATGATCGTCGATTCTTCATCGCCAAGCGCGCCGCCGTCACCGGCATGGGGATTGAGTCCGCAAATGCCAATCCGGCCGTTTTCGAGTCCGAACCATTTCAAGGTTTCGCCGGTCAGTTCGATAGCTTCCAGAATATTTTCTTTGGTGAGCGCATCGGCGACAGCTCTCAGCGGCAGGTGGCGCGTAGCAAGCATGACGCGCAGACCTTTACCCATCAGCATCATGCCGTAGCGTTTAGTGCCGGTGAGTTCGGCGATCATTTCGGTGTGGCCGGGATAATGGACGCCAGCGAGTTTAAGGCCTTCCTTGCAGATCGGCGCGGTAACCATTGCGTCGAGTTCACCGTCGAGACAGCCGCGCACGGCGCGTTCAATCGCGCCGACGGCAGTTTTCGACGCTTCGGCGGTTATTTTACCCGGCGTCAGCTTTTCGTTAAACGGGATGTCCCAAGATGATGAGTCGCCAAAAACATTTTTCGGACCGATCAGGACGAACTTCACGCCGTCCCACGGCCTTGAAAGAACGGCCTTCAATACGACTTCGGGGCCGATGCCGTTGACATCACCGCAGGTTATGCCGATGCGGATGCTCATAGTCGCTTTCAATAGCGCTCAACAAAGTGCTTGGCAGCGAGCCGTTCGATCAGTGCATCGTTCAGGCGTTTTCTTTCCGCATCGAGCAGTTTGTCCTCGATGGTTTTCTGCGCCTCTTCAAAGGAGGTGTAGCCTTCTTCGCGGCGTTCTTCGATTTTAATGATATAGAACGCATTACTGGTTTCGACGAGGTCGCTGATCTGTCCGGCCGGTGTTTTGCGCAGTGCGGGGCGGAGTTCTTCGCGGATATCTTCAGGATCCCGCCACGGAGCGTCGTCGATATCGCCTTCGGAAACTTCTTTGGAGACCGCCATGAAATCGGCGCCGTTGCGCAGTTTCTGCAGGGTGTCTTCGGCTAATTTCCGTTTTGCGGCGAGGTCTTCCTCCGTTTTTCCTTTGTTGATGAAGATGAAGTGGTATTTGACCCGGAACGGGATGAAATAATCCGCTTTGGTGCGCTCGTACTCGGCGCGTACAGCCTGTGCCGGTACGTTGGCGCGGCGGGTGACTTCCTGATTATAGAAAACGCGGACGGTGATCTGCTCGGTTACTTCTTTTTTCCACTCTTCAAAGGTCATGCGCCGGTCGGCGAGGGCGCGAGCCAGCAAGCCGCGGTTGTTATGGAACCGTTCACGGATGAGCCGGTTGACTTCGTCGTCCGTGACCTTCTCGGGCAGAGAGACTCCGAGGGTTTTAGTTTCGGCTTTAAGCAGAGCCTCTTCGATGAGCGATTCGCGGGCGTCAAGGTAGGCAGACTGTATGCGCTCGGCGAGTTCCTTGCCTTTGTATTTTCGTCCGATCTGCTGCAGGTAGGGTCCGGCACTGTCGCGCACCTCGCCGTAGGTGATGATGGTGCTGTCAACCTGCGCGGCGTAGCCATCGACGGCGGTGATCAGCGGGCCATTGGTAGAGTTTGCTGCCGGACGGTTTGTGGATATCTCCGCCGGGCCGTTCGTGGTCTGTGCAAAGAGTGATGCGGCAACGGAAAGGAGGAGCAGAATTGTTTTTTTCATAAGGGCGGCATTATGCACAAACGGCCCGCCGTGTGCAACGGCTGTTCTCGAGGATGACAGGAAACGACCGGCCTTCTTTTCCTTGAATCTCCGATAAGGGACTGGTTTTCTGCTGTGTGAAAAGGCAAAGTCCGGCTGTGAAAATCGAGCCGAAAAAATGGTTTGGACGACTACAACGGGTTGATCCTCGTGAGGCGCTGAGCCGTAAATTTAAAATCTGCGCGGCTGAGGCGGCGGTTCTCAGCGTCGGGATTCATCTGTTGCTGATTTTCTGTGCTGGCTCCGTAGTGATCTGGCGCGTGGCCCGTGAGCATGAGGCGGCTTTCAAGAGCGAAAATATTGAGCGGCCGAAGCTGGAACAGGACGGGGCGGCGCAACTGCCGGTGAAAATCGATGAATTCCAGCGGAATGGCGCGAAACCCAGAATAGCGAACCGCATAGTCACGGCCGTCGAACGGCCTTTTGCGTTTCCGACAACGGGACTTCCGGAAATGAAATTCGAGGCGGCCGGCAGTGTCGCGGATTCATTAAGTCTCAGCAGTCACAGCCTGCCCGGCGGGCTGGATCTGGGAGTTACCGGCGTTAACTTTTTTGGAACCCGCTCCAGCGGCGAGAAAATGGTTTTCATTCTGGATGCATCCAAACAGATGATGGAAGACGAAAAGGGCGGCTATTACACCTATAAGTTCGCCAAGGATAAAATCCACGCGCTGGTTGACGGGATGCCTGCGGCGACGCTGTTTAACGTGATGGTATATAACGATACGAAGGTCGATATGTTCCGCCCTCAGCCGGTACCGGCCACGCAGGCCAATCGGGACGCCTTGAAAACGTGGCTTGCCCCGATTAACAGCGATCCAAGCAACGTTGGACAGGTCGCCGGGAAATACCGGTCGTCCTTTGAGTATCCGTCGGAACTCGGCGGTGGAGCCCGGCACTGGTTGCAGGCGGTTCAGGCGGCGATGGAACAGACGGCGGATAATATTTTTGTATTATGCGGCGGTTACGGGCGCTATACCGTCCGGCAGTCCGGCGGCACAGCCCCGGTGCGTGACGAAACTAAAATGGCCGAATACCGCGCTAAACTGAAAGCCGTAAACGAAAAAGCGACACAGGCCTTTAATGCCGAAAACTCGGCGCGGGCGGCCAAGGGGCTTCCGCCAAAAATTGTTTACAACTGGAATGATTACATGACGCGGGAACTGCGGCTTGTGCTTCCGGACCCTCCGACTGCAACCGGAGGCGGCGGCGGGGGTCGGACGATGGAGCCGGAGAAACTGGTTTTGGATCATCTGGATGCTGTCTGGGCCGCCCAGTACACGCCGAAAGAACTGATGCCGCCCAGAATCCATTTTGTCTATCTGATCGCCGGGAACACCAGTGTGCGTGATGGTTATCTGGACGTCATGGCAATGAAGAATACATCAGATGCTTTCAGAGGCGATTTTGAACTGCTGCGCGGCGCAAAGACGATGAAGAACCTGCTCCAGTACAACTCAAGTCTACAATAATCTCGGCAAAGGAAAATCAACGCCGCGGGCCAGAGCGGCGGGGCGGAGGACCGCGTCGGTTGTCTCGCCCGCTTTCCGGGCGGCGTTCCTGATAGCGCGCTTTGCGTACCGGTGGGGGCAGTATCAACATTTCCGGTTCGGGCTGAATGCACGGCAGGCGTTTGCCGAGCAGCTCTTCAATCGCGGGCAGTTCGAACGATTCTTTTTCACATGCGAAGGTGACAGAAATTCCGGTTTTACCGGCGCGGCCGGTGCGGCCGATACGGTGAACATAGTCGTCTGGCTGTGACGGAATGTTGAAGTTGACGACGTGTGTGATGTCATCTACGTGAATGCCGCGTCCTGCAACGTCGGTGGCGACGACCAGTTTGCAGCGTCCGTCTTTGAAGTCGGAAAGAATGCGCTGGCGTTTATTCTGGGCCACAGCGCCGGAGAGCATTTCGCAGTCGAGACCGAAACGGTAAAGCTCATCGGAGAGGCGCTCGGCCTGATCGCGGCGGTTGGTGAAGATGAGCGCGGAGCTGTCGCCGACCTCTTTTTTGAGGATGTTGTAGAGCAGGGCGAACTTCTGGTCGTCGGTGACGAGGTAAACCTGCTGGTCGATCAGCTCGGTGGCGTTGTGATCGGGTTCGATTTCAATTTTACCGGGATCAACCATCCAGGCGGAGGCCAGGCCCATGACTTTGTCGTCAAGCGTGGCGCTGAAAAGTAATGTCTGTCGGTTCTCTTTAGGCGGCGTTTTGTAAACGATTTTACGGACGTCGGGGATGAATCCCATGTCGAGCATACGGTCGGCTTCGTCGATCACAAGAACTTCAACTTCGCGCAGATTGATAACACCCTGACTGGCGAAGTCGATGAGACGGCCGGGCGTGGCGACGATGATATCGACAGGCTGTTCAAGCATGCGGCGCTGTTTGTCGTAGTCGATGCCGCCGTAGATGGCGATGGTGTTGAAGGGGGTGTATTTGCTGAGCTTTTCGGCGTCGTCGCGGATCTGCATGGCGAGTTCACGCGTCGGAGCCAGAATGAGCGCACGCGGCGTTCCGGACTTGGGCGCTTCCTGCTTGTTCTTGATGAAACGGGTGAGAATGCCGAGCAGGAAGGCGGCGGTTTTGCCGGTTCCGGTCTGCGCTTTACCGGCCATATCCTTGCCCGCCAGAGTGAGCGGGAGGATTTCGGCCTGAATGGGCGTACAGTATTGGAAGTTGAGGTCGGCTATGGCGTGTAAGACCGCGTCGGGCAGATTCATGTCCTGAAAACGGGTCTTTCCTTCTTTCGGCTCGACCTGAAATGAAGCCGGATCCCAGGGTTCGGCAATTTTATGGGCTGGTGCCGGATGCATCGCCTGTTGCTTCCGGTGCGGTATGGCGTCGCCTGGTTTACGGTCATGACCGCCGCGATGAGTGCTGTGCTTACGGGGTGCCTCCGCCTTGGGCTGCTGTTTTACAGCCGGTTTTTTAGGTGTAACGACCGGCTTCGCGTCGGCTTTGGCCTGTGAGGGGCGGTAGGGTTCCTGTTTCTTGAACAGTTTTCCGATTTTTTCGATAAAAGAAGGCATAGGCTCAGTTTCGGGTTCAGATTCCGGATTTCCGATCCAAGTCGGCATATCCTGTGGGAAGGGGTGGGATTAAAAAGGTTTCCGTATTATTTTGCCATAAATAAATTGGAATTTAAAATGAGGCGCTTTCGAGGACGGAAAGGACATTCATGCAGATTGCCTGTTTAGATTTAGAGGGAGTGCTGGTTCCGGAGATTTGGATCAACGTGGCGGAGCGTACCGGTATTAAGGAATTGCGCGCCACAACCCGCGATATTCCGGATTACGACCGGCTGATGCGTCAGCGTTTGCGCATTCTGGACGAACACCACCTGAAGCTTGCCGATATCCAGGCGGTCATCGCCGGTATGGGTCCGCTCCCCGGTGCGCACGAATTCCTCAACCAGTTGCGTGAAAAATTTCAGGTCATCATTCTTTCCGACACCTTCTACGATTTTGCCGCGCCGTTGATGCGTCAGCTTGGCCACCCGACACTGCTTTGTCACCGGCTCAAGATCGACAGCGACGGACGGGTGGCGGATTACCACCTGCGCATGCCGGAACAGAAGCGCGAAGCGGTCAAGGCGCTCCATCACCTGAAGTTCAAGGTGATCGCCGCCGGCGATTCCTACAACGACACCGCCATGCTTACCGAAGCCGATGCCGGCATCCTGTTTTGTCCGCCGCAGAATGTTATCGATGAATTTCCGCAGTTTCTAGTCACTACCACCTACGGTGAGCTGTACGATGCCTTCCTCAAAGCAAGTACAGAAATTTAAAAAGGAGCAACACCCCCATGACCCGCAAAGAAAGACACACGATAAAACACCTGATCCAGCTGCAGGATCTGGTGGCCGCCCGCGCCCAGCAGCAGGCTTCTATGCCTTCACAGCGCTTACAGCAGCTCGACAAGAGCATCAAAACCCTAGATGACGAATTGCCGATTGAGCTCAAAACGCACTTCAACCGGCTCCTGCAGAAAAGCATTGAAGCCATTGTGCCCGTCAACGGCGATAACTGCTCCGGTTGCGGATTTGCGCTCACCAAAACCATGGTGAACAGCATTGCCGCAGGCAACGAACTTAACCGCTGCCCCAACTGCACGCGAATTCTCTACAAACCGGATGTGCCGCTCACCCGCCGCTCGCCGCGCCGCCGCTGGGGCGATCCCGTCAAACGCGGTATCGAACGGTTCTCCGCGCCTGAACTGATGATTGCTTCCCTCAAAGGAACAACCAAAGAAGAAGTTTTGCTGGAAATGTGTGAAAACCTGCGTGCCGAAGGGTACGTTGAAAACTGCACCGACCTGCACGACGCCGCCTTGCGCCGCGAGGCGATTGTTCCGACCGCCGTCGAACACGGCATTGCCTTTCCGCACGTCCGCGGTGTCGAAGGCGGCGGCTTGACGCTGACGCTGGGCGTCAGCAAAAAAGGCATAGAGTTCGGTGCTCCCGGCGAAAAACTGACAAAAATTTTCTTCTACATGGTCATTCCGACCGCCGCGAGCGCCTTCTACCTGAAACTGCTCTCCGGCCTGACGCAGAGCTTTGCCTCCAAGCCGGCGCGCGACGCGCTGCTCAACGCCAAAACCCAGGAAGAACTCTGGAAGGCGCTGGTTAAGGCCACTAAAAAGATGATCCAGTAATTGCCGGAACAGAGCTTTCAATTATTGGAAGCTCTGTTCTGCGTTACCATTTGTACGTTAAATCGTCACCCGATCCGGAAACACGCCGCCCTTTTGCTTGCAACGTAATTACTCCGTTCGGGCCAACAGCGACACTCGCATAGATACCGCATTCTTTCGGGAATTCCTGCTTGTCGGCCAGTTCATCAAAAAAGGCCTTTCCTTCTGCGGGGAAATTAATCTGAACAGCGTCATGACCCAGTCCACAGGAAATGAGCGCGGAATATTCTCTGCCTGATTTTTGTTTAACCTGTCTAACTTCGTAAAACACCAGCGCGACTGTTTTCGAATTCAGTTGGTCGGGGAAAAGAACTACGTCATCGATAGACACCTTGGGCTTGGCTACTAAGTCCGGTATTTCGGTTTTGGACGACCATTTGTACACACTTTCATCACCGTCCTTTTCATACTTATCTCCGACCGCCACAGAATAGGATCGGTCATTCGGGTCGACCCGGACATAGACTTCTCCGGAATCTGTTTTAATCAGGTCGGAAACGTCGTTTTGTGCGGTTCCAAACTTTGGAATGAATTCTGAAAAGAACCCGAGGCCTTCCGGGGGGAACAGCACGCTTATTCCCGCCGTGTCATAATATGTGCGATCCTCAGATTTCACGCTGGAGCGCAGATCCCCGGCATATTGCCCTTTCTTTGCTTTTGCCAGATAAGAAATGCGGTTGAACTGAACCTTTATGATTTTCCCGGCCAAAGTAACCCGCTGGTTGCTTATGTCGGCGGCAAGATATCTTCCCTTTTCCGGCGGCGGCAGTTTTGACGCCGCCGCATTTTTTGGTTCATCGGCGCCCTTTTCTTTTTTGTCAGGAGAGGATATTGCTAGCCATTTTTTATAGGCTTCCGGGCCGTCGTCCAGTATGTCCTGCTTGCCGGTTTCGGTGAGAACCTGCCCGTCTTTTACAATTACTAGAACGCCGGGGAGTCCTTTTACTTTCAGCTCATTTTTCTTAATCTGCTTCAGTGCCTTCGCTGCTGCAGAGTCATAGGGAACAGCCAGCCACGGCATTTTAGTATCCTTCATGCACTGCATCATGTCGGCTTCACTTGTGTCGCTACTGACAAAAACAACTTCAAAATTCGCGCCGGCTTGTTTAAGGCCGGAATAAAAGTCGGCGAGCTTTCCCGTGAACGTCTGAACCCGAAGGGAAGAAAAGTAAAAGGCGACAATTTTTCCGGAGAGCGCCGGCTCTTTTTTTTCACCGGCTGAGTTGATGAATACCGAGCCCGCCGCCTCGGTCATATTTTCGGCCAGTATCAAGCCGGTTAAACAAAAAGTTAGAAACAGAATGCAACAGTACTTTTTCATTTCGCTCCTTTGTTGGCAACTTTTCGCCGGACTTCAACAGTTTTGGAATGAGGCGTCAATCAAACAGCCCGCGAGGGTTAATTTTATTCCGCGAAGCGGACGGCGATGCGGTAGTAGCCTTTGGTTTCGACGGTATGAACCGTGTCGGTCCAGCTGTTCTGCGGCCAGACGATTCCGGTTGCCAACGGTTGGAAACTTTCTGTTAGCGACGGCGTCCATTCGATCGTGTAAACGCGGCCCTCGACGGCGTCCCAGCTCAGCACGTTGCGGTCGGTCTGGCGGAGTTTAAACCGGGACTGCGTGTCGAGAGGATCGGAACCGGCGAGAACTTCGCGCTGATTGTTGACGCCGTCGCTGTCGGAATCGACTGCCGGATCAACGATGGTGCAAGTTCCGATGGTGACATTGCGGCTGTCGCGCACCAATAGGTTGGTTCCAGTTTCATCAGTCCAAATCATGACCTGCGGCGTCGTTATGTTGGTGCGGATGTTTTCAAAACCGAGTTGCATCCAGCTTGAGCCGTCGGCGAGCCGGTACAGGTTGCCGTAGTGCAATCCGGCGAACGTGTTGGTGATGGTACTCTCCAGTTGGATATTTAGTTTTTCAGCGGTGACGCGAAACCCTTCGTCGGGTAATTCGAGATAGCTGTTCCCATTTTCATCCCACACCTGAGCTTTGGGATTCAGGCTCGTGACGCCGGATCGTTCGAACGAAATCTGTTTCCACCACGATCCGTCGGCAAGGCGGAAGAAGTTCCCATGTCCGAAGCCGTAGAAATATCCGTCGATCGCGCTGACAAGCGACGGCGCAACTGGCGGGGCGGAGGCCTCCGCCGCGCAGGTTCCGATGACGACATCGTTGTGATCGAGAAAGCGCAGCATCTGCTGGGTGCTCCTCGTCCAGCGCCAAACGGTGACAGGTGATGCCGAGCAGAGAATATTTTCGAACGAGATTTGCTTCCACGCCGTTCCATCGGCGAGCTGATAAATATTCTGATAGTGCAGACCGGTAAAAGTGTTGGCGATGGTGCTTGCGGTGACGGCGAGCGGAGCCACAACAACGTATCCGGTGATGTTGGTCACAATCATTCGTCGCTGGCCGGAAATGTTGGTGATTGTCATGAAGGGGCGGTTCATGGCCGCAGCGGTTTTTGTTCCGGCAACGCATTGCTGCCAGAACTGTCCGTTCTCTAATTTAAAAATGGTGTCGCCGCTCCAGCCGTAAAAATTTCCGGCGATCCGCGAATTTCCGCCAGCGGCGGCAGTAACCGTGATCGTAATGGTTTCGCTGTCGGTGCCGTCCTTGTCTGTGGCGTAAAATGTAACGTAGTAAGCGCCAGCCGGCGCGGCATTGCTCCAGATGAATACACCGTTTGCAAAGACGGCACCGGTCGGCAGATTTGTTGCGGTCAGCGTGACGGGATCATTGTTCGCCGGATCGCTGGCGGTGACTGTGAAGGAAAGGAATTCCAGTTCTGAAATCGTTTGATCACCGATGGCATCCAGTACCGGCGGCAGATTGACGACAATGCGGTCGCCAAAAATCGTGACGCTGTCCAATATGGATTTGTCGCTGGTGTTCGGATTATTCATTCGCGCGACAATCTGAATGGTGGAGCCGTACAGATTACTTTGCACCGCCGTCGCAGAAGTCCAGTTGCCTATGTTTGCCGGATTAACCGCAAAGGCCGTTTCTGCGCCGCCGTTCAAACGGTAGAAAAATTTGACGTATTTATTCGTGCTGGTCGACGAGCCGGTTTCGGCGGCAACGGCGGAAAACGAAACATTGGTGTAGTCGCCGATGTTGATGACGGCGGATGACCACACCGCTTCGCCGTCCACATTGACCGCCTCCAGTCGTCCGCCGCTGATGGCGACGGCCATGAAATAATCTCCGGTGTTTCCGCTTCCCGGATTCAGTGTGGCGCAGGAATGGACATCCAGGCTCCAGTTTGTCGTGCCGCCGGGATAATTGGTCGGCCCCAGCCCAGTGATGCCAGCGTTGGTATAACTGCTGAAATCCTCCTGCCAAATGGTTGCGGCATCAGCGACGGCAAGTCCGCACCAGATCGCGCAAGCTGACAAGAACCATTTCATGAGCCGCAGGTTACAAGGCGACCTTTTTATAACCGGAAGCATTCACCTGATTGGCTGTCACGAAAATCAGCAGGTTGCGCTTCACGTTACGTTCGCCTTCCGAGCGGAAGAGCCGGCCAAGCAGCGGGATTTTTCCAAGGATTGGAACGCTGTCCTTAAAAGTTTCGAGCTGTTCCTTAATCAACCCGCCCATGGCGATCGTGCTGCCGTCTTCGATTGTCACGGTGGTGTCTACCTTGCGGGTTTTAAATACCGGACGGCGGGCGATCAGCCGGTCGGCGTTGACTGTGCGGCTTTCTTCGCGCCGGGTTAGAAAATCAATCAGACTGTTATTCGCCGGTGTATCGCTGTTCATATCCAGCGATTCGTCGCCGTATTCCGGCCAAATGGTGCTGACGTGCTGTTCGTCGAATCCAGCCAGTTCGCGGATTTCAGGCGAAAGTTTCATATTGATGGTGCCGTTTTCCGGATCAAGTTCCGGCGTAACTTTCAGCATGACGCCGGTGCGCTCTTCCGTGTAGTCGAGCGGAACCAGACTGGGCGTTGCATACCGCTCTATCTTCACATCGTATGCCGAAGGGAACCAATGGACTTCGCCGACGTGAATACTGGCCGTCTCGCCGCTCTTGGTGAGAATTTTCGGCGCGGAAAGCAGATCGGATCCGGCGGTGCGTTCCAGCGCGCGGATCAACAGGCCGACTTTTAGATCACCTTTTACTTTCTGAACCAGCAGCTCGCCCGCTGTTCCGATCATACCGGTGCCGGTTGGGTCGGCAACGGCACCTGCATAGGTATTGAAAGCCGTGGCGCGCCCGGCCTGATTTACGCCGGAATCAAACGCATCCTGTCCGGTACGCAGGCTGTCGGTGAAAAGTTTTTGTCCGCCGGGCATCGACAGGGTTCCGGAGCCAAGGGATTCGCCTGGAGCTCCGAGCGTCCAATCAAAACCGAGTTCGTCTAGAGCGCCCTGCGAAACTTCGATAAATTTGGTTTCAATCTCAACCTGACGCGCGCGTTCCTCTGTCGCCTTGCGGTTATAGCGGTCGAGCAGCGCGGTCACGGCCTTAATATACTTAGGTACATTGCGTACCAGCAGTACATTGAACTCCGGGTTGTATTGAGCGCTCGCGCCGGGCGGGAAGGGAACTGTGCTGAAAAAGCTACTCACATCAACCAGACCGGGGTGTCCGGCGGGCGTCGCTTCACCTGCCTGCGATGGGTTCGCCCTTAAAGCCATTTTGCCGCCGACCGACGGCATGATGTCAAACTCCGCCGACACCATGGATTGCGGCGGTTCATAGTTGACCGGCATCAGGCTGACCGTGGAGGGGCCGATTTCATATTTCATGCCCGACACTTGCGTAATGATGTTGAGCGTTTCGAGTGCAGAGAGGTCGGTGCCGGAGAAGGTAACCGGCGGTGACGCCGCTTCAGAGAGGCCAAAGATAATCAGATTGACGCCTTTGTTTTCAGGATCAAACTTGCGGCAGAGCGCGGAGAACTCCATCACCACCTGCTGAATATCAGCCCCTTGGAATATGACGGACGGAATACGAATGATTCCCAGTTTATTGAGCAGGGCTGCGACCTGTTCTTCGGTCGCGGACAGTTCATGTTGTCCGGCGACCATCTCCATTTTTGCCGCCGTAGCTTTTGGAGCGATCCATGCGGTCTGTACGTTTTCCAGCATTTGGATCCGGGTTGCGGTGTATTGATCCGGCACAGCACTGGCGGCCTCGCCCCGGCCAGACAGCAGTATCAGACCGAGAAGGATAGAGAGTTTCTTCATATAGGACTCCTTGCAATATATTTTTAAATCTTTTCAAAAATAATCTTATAAAACATAAACGATCAAGAACGTATCTTCTGCTGCGCTGAAATAAATGATGGCGGGCCGGTTGATTTCCGTGACGGGAAGTGATAGCTTGCCCGCCCCTTTAAATGCGGAGGAGTGGCTGAGTGGCTGAAGGCGCGCGACTCGAAATCGTGTGTACCGCAAGGTACCGGGGGTTCAAATCCCTCCTCCTCCGCCAGCTCCTTTACGGGCCCTGCCTGTGTGTCGAAGACCTTGAGAGTACGTCGTAATATCCCGCCGATCCGGTTGCGGAAATTAGCGCAGGAGGAAATACTATTTGGGAACAATTCATGCTTTATTAACCCAAAACATCCAAATAGGATTCAAGCAGTGAAGAGGTTGGAAGGTAAACAATGATTTTAATGGGCGATAGAGTTCCGATGTTCAAGTTGCGGCCGTACCGCGGGATGTTGCTTGCTGCTTTTTTTGTTCTGGTCGTCGGTGGACTGCTTTCCGCCTATTTCTTTATAGAAGATGCCTACACCGGAAGCCGTCGCGGGCTTTTTATTTTAATTGTTACGCTCATTTTCACATTATTGCTGGTCGTGGTGGCCTTCTCTCGGTTTGGCTTCCGCCACCTCTGGCACCATCGCCCTGGCTATAAACGGGGCTGAGTGTTTGACATTGTTCTCACTTTTCGCATAATCCCGCCTCTTCTTTCACTGAACTGGCATAGTTCGGTGGCAGAGCACCCCGAAACTTCAGGGTGGTCGGGAAGACAAAGCCGCACAACGGCTTTAAAATTCGGATAGGCCGGCGTAGCTCAGTGGTAGAGCAGCTGATTTGTAATCAGCTGGTCGGGGGTTCAAATCCCTCCGCCGGCTCCAGTCTTAGCATTTGATGAACAGCACTTTGCGAAAGGTGCTGTTTTTTATTTTCCGCCTCGTTCGGTCCGACTTCGGGGGAAACTTCGGGTTTGGCCGGTTGATTCGCCCTGTTTGATTAAGGGCATTTCATATGAACGCAAAATAAGGAGGCCGAAAATGGGACTGGAAATCACACGGAAGAAAGACGGATCACTTCGGGCGAAATGGTGGTACGGGCGGTTCAAAATAAACGGGAAATCAACCTGCGTTAATCTCGGGATAGAGATTAAAGGAAAGATTCCTGAAACGCTCAAAATGCGCGGAGATTCGCTCTTTGAGCATTCCCGAA
>Ga0247840_10002191_pt1 | contig 35514 bp, 27 predicted proteins | sample LaCruzMarch2015__FD_192404 | JGI IMG/M metagenome (GOLD analysis project Ga0247840, IMG submission 192404) | Freshwater microbial communities from meromictic Lake La Cruz, Castile-La Mancha, Spain - LaCruzMarch2015_17m | ecosystem: Environmental > Aquatic > Freshwater > Lake | place: Spain...
TCTTCAACATTTGTTATCCTAAAATACTCTAACAAACCATCAGGCAAAAAATAACCAATCAATTCTTTTTCCAAACCTTTTTTCCACAAAATTAATATTAATCCCCAAATATTTCACATGACCCGTTTAAACCTGTCAGGGTTCTAAAACCTGACAGGTTTGGAAAATCACTAACAAATAGAAGTATTAAAGATGTTGGTTTTTTAATAGAGTTATAAAAGTAAATCGTATAAAAATGGAGCTTGGGGAGTTTTAACCCTGTCAGGTTTTTAAAACCTGAAAGGTTTGGGAAAACTGCATTTATACGATTTGATTAAAAAAACAGTAGTTTTTATTCAATTTCAATATTGTATTTGTCCAATAATCTTATTACACCTGCTTGAGAAAAGCAAGCTTTTTTAATTTTATTTGTTTCTGGGTCGAATGAATAGTTGTAGGATGTTCTGAAATCTACTTTTTCTAAATTGGTTCTGTCGAACTGGGCTCTGTGCATATCGCAATTATCAAAAATAGCTCCGCTGAGGTCGGTTTCGGTAAAATCTACTTCCTGCAAGTTGCAGTTCTTAAACTTTGTTTTTTTGAGCTTTAGTTTGTAAAAAACACTTAGCTTCAAGAGGCAATTGTCGAAATCGAAAGAAAGCAAAAACTCCTTGCATTCGTTAAAATGCAAACCCAACAATTTGCTGTTGACAAACTTTACGTCACTTAATATGGTGTTTTTAACAGCAGCCAAACTAAAATCGCATCCATTGAATACACAATTTCTGAAAATATTATCGGATAAATCCTGGTTATAGAAATTGCAGTTGATAAAGCTGCAATCTTCGTATTCGCCTTTGGGTAAATTGGTTTTGGTATAATCTATTCTTTCAAAAGTTTTGTTTTCTATCAGCATAATGATATTTTATTTATCGTTCGATTTCAAATATCTTTCGCAATAAGGCAATTCCTTCAAATCATAATGATAGTTGCGGCAAGCCTCACATTTATGGTGACGCATGCAATTTTTCCGTTTGCAGGGACAATCGATAGTTAGATTATCTTTTGGTTTCATATTACTGCTTTTTGATTCCTAATTCTCAATTCCAGATTATCCCACTATCGAAATTCCAATGAGTTTACCTATACCAAAAGTAATAGCTGCTGCGGCTAAGCCGAACAATACCTGTCGGAAACCCGAATACCAAAGGTTTTTGCCTGTAAACAATGTAATAGCTGCACCAATAAAAAACAAACCTGCAGTACTTGCCAATACGCTAAGTACGATGGCCTGCATTCCAGTGGTAAACATAAATGGAAGTACGGGAATAATAGCACCTATTGTAAATAATATAAACGAATACACGGCTGCTTCCATGGCAGATCCTTTGATGTCTTCCACATTGATGCCCAGTTCTTCTTTTACTAATATTTCGTGGGCATTGCCAGTGTTTTTAATTATTTCCGAAGCCATGCGATTGGCTTGTTCTTCGGGTATGCCTTTTGCCATATAAATTAAAGCCAGTTCCTGCCTTTCGCCTTCGGGGTTGGTTTCCAGTTCATCCATTTCTATCTGCATCTGGTTTTCGTACAATTCCTGTGAACTTTTTACCGAAATCCATTCGCCCATTGCCATGGATAAAGCTCCGGCCAACATTCCGGCAATACCTGCAAACAAAACACCTTTCTCGCCGGAAGTAGCGCCTGCTATGCCCATTACCAAACCAAAATTGGAAAGCAAACCATCATTGCCGCCCAATACTGCTGCTCTGATAGCATTGCCTCCTACAGAGCGGTGGCGGCTTTCAAACTTCGACATATATTTTCCGGCAGTTTCTTTGTCTTTTTCAAGTATTGATTGCAGTATTTTTACATGATTGGTTTCGGTGCCTGTTATTTGCTGTTTGTTTTTTTGCTTGGTGCTGATGATAGCTGTTGAAATACTTTTTTCGGTATCCATCAGTACACCCAACACATAATCGTAACCAAATACTTTTCCGATTACATTAAGTGTTTTTGCCCTGAACGAAGGACGCATCAGGTTTTCGATACTTATGTTTTCTTTTTTGGCAAAAGCTTCGGCATGGCTTCTTTCGATGTTGCACATTTGCCTGAATACATTGGCAATGGCTTCTTCTTCTTCATGCTCTGCCAAAGTTTTGTATAAAAACCATGCATCAATTTCTGTTTGTATATTTTTATTTTTCATATTTTAATCTTGCATCAGCAAATTTATGCTTTTTTTTCATGGTTAAAAGCAAAAAGGCTGCCTCTTTTTACAAAGGCAGCCTTTTTTTGAATCAGAAATCCGTTTTATTGAATAATAAGTTTTTCTGTGAAAGAAGTTCCATTAGATTTATTGGCAATATTTACAAAATATACACCTTTTGCAAATGAAGATAAATCAATAGTTGTAATTGTTTCTGTAGGTTCTCTTTTCAACAATAAATTACCAACCAATGAATAAATTTTTATTTCGGTATTCATTGATTTTTCCATTGAGATGCTTACTTTTCCATTTGCCGGATTTGGATATAATTTGAATGCATTTGTGAAATTTTCAACTATCCCTGTTGTGTTCAACATATCATTACTATCGCGTGGAATAATTACGTAGCCCGATAAATAAGGTGATGTTATATCTGTTTGGCTAACAATACCGGTAATGTTAAAAGTTCCGGTAGGAGCAGGTATCCATTGTAAGCTGCAGTTTGTATATAATCTCAATGTTATGGTATCACTTCCTTTTAATGTTAAAACAGAAGCCGTAGAGGTTCCTGGTGTAGTAGGCCAGCCGCTTACGTAAGTAAGTGTTTCCATTTTTGCAAATTGAGATTCGTTTACTTCACTTAAAGCAGTAATAATTGTTGGAGTATGTAAAGCAATGCCTGAAGAAATTAAAACAATTGAATCAGGAACCATTTGGATAAGTCCGCTTACTTGTGCAATTTTCCCAATTACTCTTATAGAATCACCTTTAAGAGGAAGGTAACTAAGTGCAGGTAATTTATAAACATTAATACCAGCAGTTGCATCGAGTATGTAAAAATTATATCCGGTAAAAGTTGTTGTTTGTTTAAAGTTAATACTATGAACAACCCCGATAAGTTTACAATTAACGTTGATTGAATCGGCTACTCCGAGACTATTTACACCTTTAACCTGTGATATGTTGTACAAAACAGGTAGTTTTTTGGTTGTAAAACTAATTTCATTGCCATAGCCTGTACCAATAGCATTAATAGCATAAGCTCTTGCATAGTAAACAGTATTATCAATAAGATTATTAAGAGTGCTGCTAAATGTGGCAGCAGTTCCGGTAACAACAGAAAGTGAATCGGCAATTGTTGGATTGTGATTTATACCCCAGCATATACCTTTAGACGTAAGAGTATCGCCACCATCGTTAATAAGAGTTCCTGAAACGTTTGCTGATGTATAACTTATTGCAGTTGCAGCGTTAGTTGTTAAAATAGGAGCAACAGGTGTAGCAGAAGTTGTAAACAAAGAATCATTTCCGTAGAAAGTTCCCAAAGAGTTTATTCCATAAGCTCTGTAATGGTAGGTTGAGTTTAAAGTTAGATTGGTAAGATTGATTGTATAAGCACCTGTGGTTGCAGTGGTTGTTCTTATTGAATCTGCTGTTGTAGGGTTAGCATTAGGTCCGTAACAAATCCCTCTTGATGTAATTGCATATCCACCGTCAGTTGGAATATTTCCATTGCATAAAGCTGTATATTGCGTAATACCGTAAGCTGTACCTGTAATTACAGTAGGGTCGCTATAGTTTATTACTAAATCAGAAAGAACTCTTGGGAAAATCTGATAACCTGAAGTATAAGGAGAAGTAAAATCACTTTGATTTACCATTCCTGTCATTGAAAAACTAACCGTTGCTGTTGGTGCTGGTGTTCCTTGTAGCGTACAATTGCTATAAATTTTTATGTAAACGGTATCCATACCTTTAAGAGCAACAACAGTTTTTGTGCCACCACCTGTTGTAGTAGGCCAGTTACTTAAATAATATAGATTTTCAATTTTTACCAATTTAGACTCAAGTGTATCGTTATTAGGTAAATTAGTTGTAATTGGATTAAATAATGTATTGGCTGAAGATAGTTTTACCAATGAATCGGGGATTATTTGAATTAAACCGTTTGTTTGTGCTATTTTTCCAATGATTTTTACTTTATCACCTTCAAGTGGTGTATAGCTTAAGGTAGAAGTTTTATAAACATTAATACCGGCTGTTGAATCAATGATGAAAAAATTATAACCTGTGGTTGCATAATTTAATCCATGAACTACTCCAGTTAACTTGCAATTTATAGTAATTGAATCTGCAACACCAGAAGAATCAACACTTTTCACTTGCTGAATTGAATAAGTTGGCAACAGTTTTTTAGTTGTAAAACTTAATTCATTACCATAAGCTGTTCCTGCTGAATTGGTAGCAAAAGATCTAACATAATAAACGGTGTTGTTATAAAGGTTTGCAATTGAATTTACATAGGCTCCGGTTGCTCCTGTTTGATAACTTACTGAATCAAGAATTGTTGGATTAGAAGAAGTTTTCCAACAAACACCTCTTGAAATAATAGTGTCACCTCCATCATAAATAACTTTTGATGCAATATTTGCAGTATAATAATCAATAGTAAAGACTGAATCGGTGCTTAGCAATGGTGAAACCGGACTGGAAGCTGTAGTAAAACTTGAATCGGCTCCATAAGCAACACCTGTTGTGTTTTTGGCATACGTTCTGTAATGATAGGTTGTTCCGCTTGTAAGTCCTGTAAGTGTGGTAGAGAAAATACCTGTAGTTCCTGTTACTGTATTGTGTGCCGAAGCTGTATCGGGATTTAAAGTTGTTCCATAACATATACCTCTTGCAGTAATTGCTGAACCTCCGTTTGACATTACATTTCCATTACAAACAGCTTCTGTCATCGAAAAATAGGAAACAGAAGACGTTTGTACTACCGGAACAGTATAATTAATTGTAAGATCGGCCAAATATCTTGGATAAATCATATATGCTTGCAAATAAGGAGTTGTATTATCATTTTGAGTTACAATACCAGTAATATTAAAATTGGTTGTAGGGGCAGGTGTTCCCTGAATACTACAACTGGTATAAACAACAATGGTAATAGTGTCTGTTACATTTAAAGCATATACAACTTTTGTTAAGCCAGCTGTAGTAGGCCATCCACTCAAATAGGTAAGATTATTTATTTTAACCAATCTTGATTCAATTGAATCGGATAGATTATTAACAGCTATAGGATTTTGTAAAGTATTTGCTGAAGATATTTTAACGATAGAGTCTGGGGCAATTAGAAGGAGTCCATTTATTTGTTGAATTTTGCCAATAACTTTGATGGAATCGCCTTCTGTTACGGGTGAATACCCTAAATTTGATGTTTTATAAACAAATATACCTGCATTATTATTCATCATATAGAAAGAATATCCATTGGTTACAAAATTTAATCCATGCACCACTCCTGAAAGTTTACAGTTAACTCCTGTTGAATCGGCAACGCCTGTTGTAGGGTTAATAGAATGAATTTGTGCTATGGTATAGGTTGGGATAAAAGCCAGGGTTTTAAAACTGACATCAGAACCATAGCTGCTTCCAATTGAATTGGTAGCATAAGCTCTTACGTGATATGTTATATTGTTTAGTAAATTACTTAGGTTAGAAGACATTGTTCCTATTGTTCCTGCTATTTGAACTGTATTATTTGTAAGAGATGGATTTGCAACGGTATCCCAGCATAATCCTCTTGTACTTATGTTAGCTCCTCCATCACTAATTACTTCACCCGAAATACTTGCAGAATAGAATGACAGATTGGAAACTGCATTGGTTATAACAACAGGTGCAACAGCACTAGTTGCAGTTGTAAATACTGAATCGCTACCATAAACTGTTCCTAAATTATTGGTGGCATAAGCTCTGTAATAGTATGTTTTACCAAGTATTAAGCCCGAAATATTACTCGAAAAACTTCCCAAACTTCCTAAATTTCCAGTTTCGTTGGTAAATAGATTTAATAAGATACTAGGGTTAGCAATTGTATCGTAACAAATACCTTTTGCTGTTAATACTAATCCTCCATTAGTAAGCAGGTTTCCTGAACAAGTGGCCGAATTGGGTGTAATATTGGAAGTGCCGGCAGTTGATACTGTTGGAGAAGTATAATAACCAATTGCATTGTACCAGGTGTTGGTAACTCTGATTTCATCTATATTTACTTTGTTACTACTACCTTGCCTTAGTGCAATTGCAAACGCAGAATCAAGATCAGGCGAATTTGTTTCTGTGGTTTTAACAGTAGGTATTCCTTCATCTGTAAATTGAGGATTTACAAACAATGAAACACTATCATTTAATGCTCCATTCACAAATTTATATTTTAAAACAATTAAATACGTAGAATCCATTGGATTGGCTGTAGTAGAGTATACCGCATTTGATGATCCTTTTGAAATACCGAAATTCACTGAATTAGTCCCGGATTTTTTTACAAACACACGTCCGCTAAAGGTAGATGAAGTTCTTAGAAAGTGCATAAAATAGTCGCCGGTGGTATTGGCAGAATCTATTTTTACCAATGTTGCTACATAAACGCTTCCATTTGTTTGCGAAGCAAAAGTTCGGTTGATATCTTGTCCTGTGTTTTTCAGATATGCGCTGTTTCCGACAGAAGTAGGATATTGATTGTAGTTTAACGATCCGTTTTTGACCATTATTGTATTGATTCCTATACCATGAACCGCCCATCCATGAGCAGTTAATGAGTCTCCTGCAGGATAATCAAAATGTTCGTTCATAAATACCGATTGTGCTTGTACCGAAAATAAATACATACACATCATTACAACAAAAAAAGTAAAAAGATTTTTTTTCATGGAATTAATATATTAATAAATAATTTAAAATATATGATTGACATGCAAATATCAACATTAATTTTATTATAAATTTATAAAGTATTTATAATATTAAAATATCATACAATAAAAAAAGAATTTTATACAATTGACTTAAAAGATTACAGCGTTTTGCTTTCAAATTTTATCTAATATTGTTTATGAATGATTCAATTAATACCACATGCTTACAATAGATTTATATAAGCAGCAAGAAACTAAAAAATAATTCCTCAAGTAATTTTGAGGAAAAATAATAATTCCTACCTTTGCACACAAAAAAACGTATCATTAAACACTATATAATGAGACCCGATTTTAAAAATATTGATTTCAAGCCATTAGTAGCTAAAGGTAAATCCTTTGCTGAATGGGAAAAACTATCTGGTATTCAGAAGGATTGGAATACACCCGAACAAATACCAGTGAAGCCTGTTTATGGCGAAGACGACCTCAAAGGAATGGAACACCTCAACTATGCAGCAGGTCTTCCTCCTTTTTTAAGAGGTCCTTATTCTACCATGTATGTAATGAAACCATGGACTATTCGTCAGTATGCAGGTTTCTCTACTGCAGAAGAATCCAATGCTTTTTATCGTAGAAATCTGGCAGCTGGACAAAAAGGCTTATCTGTAGCTTTCGATTTAGCAACGCACCGTGGTTACGATTCCGACCATGAAAGAGTAGAGGGTGATGTTGGTAAAGCAGGTGTTGCTATTGATTCTATCCTCGATATGAAGATTTTATTTGACCAAATTCCTTTGGACAAAATGTCGGTTTCCATGACGATGAACGGTGCTGTTTTGCCTATTCTGGCTTTCTATATCGTAGCTGCAGAAGAACAAGGCGTAAGCATGGAGAAATTGAGCGGAACCATTCAAAATGATATTTTAAAAGAATTCATGGTGCGCAATACTTATATTTACCCACCATTGCCATCCATGAAAATAATAGCCGATATTTTTGAATTTACTTCCAAAAATATGCCTAAGTTTAATTCTATCAGCATTTCGGGCTACCACATGCAGGAAGCTGGAGCTACTGCTGACATTGAATTGGCTTATACATTAGCCGATGGATTGGAATATTTAAGAGCTGGCGTAAATGCAGGAATGGATATTGATGCTTTTGCACCACGCTTATCTTTTTTCTGGGCTATTGGCATGAATCATTTTATGGAAATAGCTAAAATGCGTGCTGCTCGTATGCTTTGGGCAAAATTGGTAAAACAATTCAATCCTAAAAATCCAAAATCATTGGCTTTAAGAACCCATTCCCAAACTTCAGGTTGGAGTTTAACAGAGCAAGATCCATTCAACAATGTAAGTCGTACTTGCATTGAAGCAATGGCTGCAGCATTGGGTCATACACAATCGTTGCATACCAATGCTTTGGACGAAGCCATTGCATTGCCTACTGATTTTTCAGCACGAATTGCACGTAATACTCAAATTTATATTCAGGAAGAAACCAATGTTTGTAAAGTGGTGGATCCTTGGGCTGGCTCCTATTATGTAGAATCATTAACCAAAGAATTGGCTGATAAAGCTTGGGCTTTGATTCAGGAAGTGGAAGAATTAGGTGGCATGGCAAAAGCAATTGAAACTGGCGTTCCTAAAATGCGTATTGAAGAAGCTGCTGCCCGCAAACAAGCAAGAATTGATTCTAAAAAAGATACCATTGTTGGTATAAATAAATATCGTCTTGAAAAAGAAGATCCTATTGAAACCTTAGAAGTTGACAATACAGCAGTAAGAATCTCACAAATTGCAAGGTTGAATAAATTACGTGCTGAACGTAACAACGAAGAAGTAAAACTGGCTTTAGAAACTATTACCAAAGCTGCCGAAAGTGGACAAGGTAATTTATTAGCTTTGGCAATAGATGCTACTCGCAAACGTGCCAGTTTAGGAGAAATTTCATCGGCATTAGAAACAATTTATGGAAGGTACAAAGCTGTGATACGTTCAATATCGGGAGTTTACTCTCACGAATCTAAAGATAATGATAGCTTTCGCAAGGCTTGCGAAATGGCTGATAAATTTGCTGAACTAGAAGGTCGTCGTCCTCGAATTATGGTTGCCAAAATGGGGCAAGATGGACATGACAGGGGTGCAAAAGTAGTTTCAACGGGTTATGCTGATATTGGTTTTGATGTAGATATCGGACCATTATTTCAAACTCCTGCCGAAGCTGCCAAACAAGCTGTTGAAAATGATGTACATATTTTAGGTGTTTCATCTTTAGCTGCCGGACATAAAACATTGGTTCCACAGGTAATTGCAGAACTTAAAAAACATGGTCGCGAAGATATTATGGTAATTGTAGGTGGTGTAATTCCTGCTCAGGATTACGATTTCCTATACAAAGCAGGAGCTGTCGCCATATTTGGACCTGGAACTGTTATTTCGGATTGTGCGATTAAAATGTTAGAAATATTAATGGAAGCAAGAAAATAAAAGATTGCTTTGATATAATTAAAAGAGAGGCTGTCTATAATTAGGCAGCCTCTCTTGTTTTTTAGTAATTGCAAAAAAAAATATGTTATTACCCTATGTTGTTACATTTATTTATTCTGTAATTTTTGGAAAGTTGATTTGATCTTTTATAACAAAAGCATCAGGGAAATCCATTTTTATTTGTTGCACAAATCCTCTTGCTTCCATTCTTGTTCTAAAATCGCCAATTTTAACTTTAAAATTCGGTTCTTCGTAAACTACATAGCATTCAACGTCAGGATATTTTGCATTAAATGTTGCTTTACATTGCATAGCTCCCGTTTTTGAATTATTACCCGATTGAAAGAAAATATTAATTCTAAAACCAGGTATTGTATTTGCTATTTCATTAACTTTTATATGCTTGTTAAGCAATTCGCTGATTTTTTCATCTTGAATTGTATCTATATTACCCACATTTTGTATTTGGGCATTTACAGTAATGGCAAACACCATCATTATCATTAAAATATAAAAGTTTTTCATGAAGTATATTTACCTTGCAGCATTGTTAATTTCAACAGGTTGAATACTTAGTACAGGAACTGGACTGTTGTTAACCATTTGTTGAGCATAAGGCCCTAACCAAAAATTAGCAGCAGTTTTTTCTTGTTCTGTCATTATAACAATCAAGTCAGCATTGATTTGTTGTGAATACTCAATAGTTTTTGTTGTTGTATTGTCAGCTTCCTGAAAACTAGTTATATATTTAACATTGTTTTCACCCATGTATTTTTCAACTTGCTCTACATAAGTATCCACTTTACGTCTGATAGCTTTTAAAGTTGTAGTGTAAAGTCCCAAAATATGAATTTCTGCATCAAAATATTTTGCCATTCTGCATGCAAAAGGAACTTTTTGGCGAGTATCAGCAGAGCTATCTATAGGCAATAATATTTTTTCTAACTTCTTGTTAAAATTAAATCCATATCTTATTGTCATAACTGGGCAAGGCGCATACGTAACTATCCTAAAAGCATTGCTCCCCATCCACATTTTTTCAAAACCTGAAGCACCATGTGTACCGGCAATTATTAAATCAGCATCATTATATTTTGCTTGATTAGCTATTTCGCTGTAAACTCTTCCTTTTCGGAGTTTAAAACTTAGTGTGCTATTCACTAATTTCGGTTGATATTCCTTTTGAATCTTTTCGATGTGTAATTTTGCATCGTTTCTCAATTCACTACCTATTGAATGCTCTGAATCGGCATCGGTTTCACTATCAACCCATACCATCATAATGTTGGCGCTGGTTTTGTTAGCAATATCAATAGCAAGCTCTAAAGCGTATAAAGATCCTTTTGAAAAATCAATAGCTACAATTATTTCTTTCATAACTTTCCGTTTTAATTGATTATTTATTTAATTTAGCTAAATTATATATTTTTTAATCATGGTGTACGTTATTTTTTACAAAAATGTTTCATCTGACGTTATTTATTGTTAAATTTTATGAATGAAAATTTAGATGCCAGCGGAGAACAACTCAATTCGGCTGAAAAAGAATATGAAAGAGCGCTTCGACCTTCGTTTTTCGATAGTTTTGCCGGACAATTTCAGGTGGTAGAAAATTTAAAGATATTTGTAGAAGCTGCAAAACTTCGTGGCGAAGCGCTTGATCATGTATTACTACACGGTCCTCCCGGATTGGGCAAAACCACACTTTCTTATATTATCGCCAACGAACTGAATGTAAATATTAAAATCACTTCGGGTCCGGTGCTTGATAAACCGGGCGAATTGGCAGGTTTGCTTACTAACCTTGAAGAAAATGATGTGCTTTTTATCGATGAAATTCATCGTTTATCGCCTGTAGTGGAGGAATATTTGTATTCGGCTATGGAGGATTATAAGATTGACATCATGATAGAATCGGGTCCTAATGCACGAAGTGTACAAATTGCCTTAAATCCGTTTACGCTAATTGGAGCTACTACACGTTCTGGTCTTTTAACGGCACCTTTGCGTTCGCGTTTTGGGATTAATTCCCGTTTATCGTATTATGATGCCATTATTTTAGAAAAAATTATCACTCGTTCGGCTGATATCCTTAAAATTGGTATTGTTAAAGAAGCTGCCTGCGAAATTGCCCGCCGTAGCCGTGGAACACCTCGTATTGCCAATTTGTTGTTGCGTCGTGTAAGAGATTTTGCTCAGATTAAAGGAAACGGGAATATCGATTTGCCCATAGTTCAATATGCATTGAATGCGTTGAATGTTGATAAAAACGGTTTGGATGAAATGGATAACCGAATTTTATCCACTATTATTGATAAATTTAAAGGCGGACCGGTTGGTTTAACTACTATAGCAACAGCTGTTGGTGAAGATGCAGGTACTATTGAAGAAGTGTATGAGCCATTTTTAATAATGGAAGGCTATATGATGCGCACTCCCCGTGGCAGGGAAGTTACCGAAATGGCATATAAGCATTTGGGCAGAATAAAAATCAATAAGCAAAAGGAATTGTTTGAATAAGAGGTGCTATTTATAGCCCTGACAGGGTTTAAAACCCTGTCAGAGCTTATGAAATCAGATAGTCATCAGATGACTAATTTTTTTCTGATTATAAATATCTATTTTTCAATTAGTCATCAGATGACTTGCAGAGATTAAATTTTTTTAAACAGTTTCCCCTTTTTTAGGTTTTTGAGGGGTGTTGTTTACATTAAAACCAAACTCACCCAATTTAAAAGGTTCGTTTCTGTATATGCCTTTTAAAACATCACGGCTTTGTTTTACCAAATCGTCTATTACAACCAACAAAGTATCTCTTTCTTTATAAATTTTTTCTAATTCACGTGTAAGCACTTCTGCTTTATTATGCAATTCTAATGCTTTAGCAATATTAGCATCTTGCGAAGTCCAATTTAAGAATTTTAATGGCGAAGTGTTGCCAAGGCTTCTATCAGCATCAAAAACTCTGCGCGATAATTCTATTTTTTCTTTAGGATTGCGTGGAACTTCTATCCTTACGCTGTTGATGGGTTTTTTCATTTTATTTTTTGTTTAAAATTTATAGAACAAAAATAAATATTTTTCAGATAATCTGTTGAAAACAATAAAAATAAAATTATTTATTTTGCTATTTCTTATTCATTGTAGAAAAACAAGACTGTTTATAATAACAATGGCATTGTTACCGATAACTTAGCCATTGTTGTTAGCAATAATACCAATGTTGTTAATAACAGAGATAGTGTAATTGATAACATTATCAATGTTGTTAACGATAAATGGTATGTTGATGACAGCGGAGGTATTGTTGGTGGAAATTAAACAAAAATAGCTGTCATATTATTAGACAGCTATCTTTAAAACATAAATTTAGAGGTTATAAGCTTAATAATACCCTTGAGCAACAACTTCAAGGATTACTTTAATTCCATCAAAAGTTAGAATTCCATCATCCCTAATAAAAGAACTATGTCCTACATATAAAAAGAGGTTGTAAATATTCAACCTCTTTTTATTTAGCTAACTATTTGAGACAAATTTCAAATAAGTTATTCAATTTTATATAAACTCATAAACTCTATAAACACACTATTATTTTTGAGGTGCACCTAAAACCCATTTTTTCTGAGCTTTATCATAGGTATATACTTCAGGATTTATTTTTCCTTTATTATAATCCTCCTCTTTAATTTCAACAAATTTATTTGTATTTGGTTCTAGCTTATAGTAACGATAAAACAAGCTTGTTTGATAATCAAACCTGACTTTTTCAGTTGTATTACCTGCTGCATCAACTTTGGAAATCATATCAATGAATGAAATTTTGCCATTAGTCATTTTTACTGGGTCAATCGGAAATAATAAAATCCCACTAACTTTCATACCAGGCATTATTTCCATATTAAACCCATTTATAAATTTAATTTTTTGTATAATATTTGTAATGGCAAGATATAAATCATTACTAAATGTAGTCGTCATTGGATATGCTTTTTGCCAAGTTGAAAGCTCAAAATTAAAAATTGGAATTTGGTTTGCCATATCTGTATACATTTCCTGTTGCTCTTTGCTGCAAGGTGAAATGGGTTCTTCACTTTGAGGATCAATAAAAACTACTCGTGAATCTTTCATTCGTAAAATATGATCAGTACTATTTGTTATAGTTACACTGAAAGGAGAACGCCCATAGAAGAATTCAATTTTATTATCTCTTGTCTCTGTAACAGGTTCTTTTGCTAAAAAAGGAGTATATGTTACATGAATTGGTTGGGTGTAAAACGGTTTTTCATATTCTGCTGGTTTGTCTAATGGCTTCATATCAACTGTTATACCCCCTTGCGTTTGTGCAGATTTAACATTTGCAGCCAATTGAATTTCTGGTGATTTTGCGTACTTTGATGTAAACACTTTTGGTGCACAACCATTTAAAAATACTGCTGATACAACTGATGCAGCAAGTAAAACTTGTCTAATTTTTATCATATGTTTTATTTATTTGTTTTGCCCAATTCCCAGAGACTATTAATAATTGGTTTACGTAAAATAAAAAAGCGTGGGAACTTAACTATATTTGATTTAGAGGTTCTCGACAAACCCTGACTACAAATAAGTAAAGCCCACGCCATAGCGTGAGCGTTATTACTTATTACTTCTGTAGTCAATGAAATGGTCGAGATTTCTAAATCAGAAATAAAAGCTAACGCCTTTTTATGTTTTTATATAGAGTTTTAAGTTATCATTGTTTGTTGAGAGTTTGTTAATTAATGAAGGTGTAAAAGTAATAAAATATTTAATTATTGTAGAAATTTTATTCTTTAATTACAATATTATAATCTAACCAAAAGGCTTTATTATTCATTATTTTCTGATCATAAATGTTGGTGGAATTATTCATTTTTGGAAGCTTTTTTAATACACTTTCTCCATTTTCAACCTCTCCAATGGTTTTGTATTCCATATATTTTTTAAAAATCATTTTAGGCATATTCTGTTTATAATAAAAATACCCGTCTCCAAATTCATACTTTATGTAAGATAACATCATTTTATTACTAAAGTCAGGTTTATAAATAACCACAATATCAGAATTCAGATGTCTATAATAATCTTCGCTTTTTTTATCAATCGGTTTAGGGTAGTCTTCTGCCTTGTATAAAATATGGATTTTGAAAATTTTATGATCAGAACTACTTATATAAACCTCTCCATAAACCACATCTTCTTTGGGGTTTTTAGGTGTAATTTTTATTTCTAAAATATTTGTATTTAGAGTGCTGTCGTAGTAGCTTTGTTTTAGATTATAATTATACGTGTTAGGTGAAGAAAAGTAATCAGATTTATATCGGCAAAAATTTCGCTGTAATGTCCATTTTAAATAATTTGCCTCGTTAACGGTAGAGCTATTTTTAAAATGATAATTTAAACTATCGTTATTTTTACAAATACCTAATATGTATATATTTTCAAGAATATTATCAAATAAATTATTATGTAATTTATCATAACCAGGGTCTTCAATAATAAGTGCACTATTCACAGTACGGCTATGCCATTTTCTAAATATATCAAAATTATTTATTTGTTCATAATAAGTTCCCTTATAATAATGTTTTTCTGTCTGATAATTTATTTCTATTTTTTTAAATGCATCTCTTAGTAATTCATAGGGTGTAGTTCCAGTAGTTTTTATTTCAATAGGATTTAAAATATAAACTACTGGAATTATATATAATTTGTTAATACCAATTGTATCAAAATCTTTTAGCAATGTTGTATTACGATTATACCCAACACAGGAAATCTGCAAAGTATCATTGGGGTTATAATCTTTGATAAAAAGAATAAATTTTCCATCTAAATTGCTGATTGCGCCCGAATATTTATTAAGATATACATTTGCATAAGGAATAGGTAATTGTGTTTTGCTATCAATCAAAACTCCTTGTATTGTGGTTCCTCTAATATTATCAAATAAAAATAAAAAAAATATTATTCCGATATATTTCATAATGCAATCAAGATATTAATTTTATTTAAACCATATTATCTTTAAATGGTCTATAACATATCTTCTTGAAGAATTTACAGATCCTCTATTAGCACAATGAATATGATTCCCCTCACATCCTCCAAAAAGTCCATTTACCCAACCCTCAATATCTGCCATAACTCTGCCAAATCTTGTACCTGTATATGCTATTATAACATAAAATTTATTGGAAGTAGGAAATGTGACATGCCATGGATTTTCATTATTTACTAATGCGTCGTACCAAAAGTTTGCACTATATCTTGCTGTTGATAATGCTCCCCAAATAATTAATTTATCATTATCATTCATATTTGTGTTTTCTAATAAATCTATTTCTAAATCATTGATTCTTGAATTTAATATATCATTATCATCTATATTAGAAATAATTAATGAATCGATTTTTTCTAAGTAAGATAACTGACTTTCATTAATTTTAGATTCTTCTAATAATTGAGCAGATAGTTCAGAAAGATTTTGATATTTAACAATAGAGTCATACATTAAATTATAATAAGATAATTTATGCTCAGGATCATCAATTCCTATTGAATCCATGTAAGCGAGCATATAATTTCCCATATTTTCTTCTTCAATAAAAGGAAAATCATTCATTAAGCCTACAGCTTTTAGTGCTTCATTATGCATTATCCCAATATTATCATAAGGGTTAATTGAGCTGTTCTTAATATTTTCTTGATTCATTTTAATTTTATCAAATTTTGAATCTTCTAAATTTGATTTTTCACAACTAAATAATAATGTGCAAAAAATACATACAAATAAAATTTTTTTCATTTTTTCATTTTTTTAATTATTAATAATTATTGTTTAACCCTAATGATATTAATTTAAATTGTTTGTAAAAAAAACCTAAGGATAAATTACTAAAAATATTTGCATTTTTATGTTTTTATATAGAGTTTTAAGTTATCATCGGTTATTAAGAGTTTGTTAATGAATAAAGGTGTAAAAGTAATAAAATTTATTTCAAATCAAATTATTTTTTTAAAACTATTTACTTTTATTCTTCTACCATTTTAAACGTATCGCTTCCTTCTATTCTTTCTAACTCGCTACCTTCGGGTAGATGCAGATAAGCTAAAATAGCCGGGTCGAAATCGGCAATGGTTTCTACTTCAAAAACCTTGCTGTTTTTTTCGTCTTCCACATAATCTTGTGTTTCGGTACCTGCCAAAAATCGCCAACCGCTATCATTCTCTGAATCCTCTTCAATTTCTTCGCGGTACATATAACCTACTTTTTTACCTTCCAGGGTAATTAAATTTGAAACCAGACACAATCCCATTGATGGTTCTTCTGTAGGCACTGTATTGTGTTTTATATTATGTTTTTTCATCTATTCATATTTTTTTTGTGCATTTATATTCAGTTATTAAAAAAATGTTGCAAAACACTAAGAAAGTTAAAACTTGGAACGCGGATAATACGGATACGTTCCGTAAACGCAGATTAACACAGATTTTAAATCCGTTTTATCTGTGTTTTTCTTTAGGAATCTTCGTCATCAGCGTTCTATTTTTCATTTCGACTTCGCTCAATGAGCACGATTTTGTTCAATATCCTCAACTTCCGTCTTCTGTCTTCTGTCTTCTGACTTCTGTCTTCTGTCTTCTGTCTATTATTTCCATATTATAACCTATATCTGTCAAAAATTATTTGTCATGGATGCTTCATCTTTCTTTATTTCTTTTTCTTTAAAAATCTTTTAATATAATTGGGTGCCATTGTAGTTGGCGGAATTTTGAAGTCGAACCAATCTTGCAAATGATAATCAAATCCATTATCATGCATAAAATTATACAAAGCTTTGGTTAAGCCCAATCCGTATTTCTTATGATTGCAGCCTGTTTTGTCAATATGATGGCATCCGTTTTCTGCAAAAGCATTTTCGGGATGAGGTATGCGTTCTACACCGTATTTTTCGGGATTTATTCCAACTGGACTGTGAACTGTCATGGCAAAACGATGCCAAAAAGCACTTTGTATTAATTTGTGTTCGAACAACTGGCGTACAATTTCCAATGAATCTATGGTTTCCTGAGCTGTTTGTGTAGGAAAACCATACATCAGATAAGCATGAATCATAATGCCTGATTGTTGAAAAGCGGCGGTAACCATTGTTACCTGTTCTATACTTACACCTTTCTCCATTTTCTGCAATAAGCGATCAGAGGCAACTTCCAAGCCACCCGAAACTGCCACACAACCCGATGCTGCTAATAATTCGCATAGCTCTGTTGTAAATGCAGATTCAAAACGGATATTGGTCCACCATGTTAAGCTAAGTTTGCGATGAATAATTTCTTCTGCTAATTTCCTTAGCAGTGCAGGCGATGCGGCTTCGTCCACAAAGTGGAAACCACGCTGTCCGGTTTGTTTGATAATCGCTTCAATTCTGTTGCATAAATCAGAGGATGAGGTAGTGCTATATGTTTTTATATAATCTAAAGATACATCGCAAAACGAACAACGATGCCAGTAACAACCATGTGCCAATGCCATTTTGTTCCAACGACCATTGCTCCATAAATTATGCATGGGATTGGTGGTTTCGCTTACCGAAATATAATCTGCCAAAGGCAAGCCATCATAATCGGGCGTTCCACATTCTTTATGCGCAAAATCATTTTCTTCAGCATTGTTAATATAAATAACGCTATTTTGTTCTAATTTAAAAGTTCTTGCTAATGCTTCTTCTCCTTTAATTAAATGATTCAATAATTTTAATAAAGGAAGTTCTCCATCGTCTAAACAAACGTAATCAATCAATTCAAACAATTTTGGCTCGTTGAGTTGACGCAATTCTGTATTAACAAATCCACCCCCCATTACTATTGGAATGTGTGGATAATTTTTCTTGATAAATTCAGATGATTTCAATGCCATTAAAAGATTCCCTGGAAATGGAATTGTAAAACCAATTACTTTCGGTTGGTGTTGTTTGATAGAATTATCCAACAAATCACACATAATTTTTGTAATAGGTGTATTCGTTTTTAGTTCTTCTAAAATGGATTGAAAACTGATGGCATTTAATCCGATTTGTTCCGCATATCGACTAAATCCAAAGCGATTGTCAACACATTCGGTAATAAAATCGCCGATATCTTCAATAAACAAAGTGGCTAAGAATCTTGCTTTATCCTGAATGCCATCAGCTCCAAAATGCCATTCTAAATCCTGCTGGATGTTGAACCTTTTAGCTTCGGGCAAAGCTCCATTGTTGATAGCATAAGCATAAGTATTGTCTTTGCCTTGTAAAAAAGCAATCACAGCATCAATATGCCGAATATATTCAACTCTGAATTGTATGATTTTTTTTGCATTGGCTGAACAGTTTATATTCTTAGCAAAATCAAACATTTTTCTTAATCCATCAGCAGTAAGCATTTCCAATATACAGGCTAAACTCAAATCGAATTGAGCAACCTCAAATCCTTGTTCTTGCAAAAAGCCTTTGAGGCATGCAGTAGCAGGATAAGGGGTATTTAACTGAATAAAAGGAGGAGTAATAAGTAATAAATCAGCTTGCAGCACAGTTTTTGAATAATTGTTTTTGACAAAAGTAGGATAAATTTTCTAATGCTTTTTATAATTTATAAATTTTCATTCTAACAAACACAAAACCCTGATAATTTTTCGCCTACCTTTGCAAATATTTTAAAAACTTTATGTAGATTTGTAGTATGCAATTATTCTATACACCAGACATTAATTCTGATACTTATAAACTTGATAAAGAAGAATCCACGCATTGTGTAAGAGTTTTGCGATTGAAAGAAGGCAGCCAAATTCATCTGACCGATGGCAAAGGAAATTTATATAAAGCTCAATTATTGAGTGCTGATCCAAAGGAGTGTATTGCGGAAATTATTGAAACAATTCCTGATTTCGGCAAAAAGAATTTTTATTTGCACATTGCCATTGCTCCTACTAAAAATATCGAGCGTTTTGAATGGTTCTTAGAAAAAGCTACTGAAATTGGCATCGACGAAATCACACCCGTTTTCAGCGAACATTCTGAACGAAACATTATTAAACCTGAGCGTTTGCAAAAAATAATTACTTCTGCCGTTAAGCAATCTTTAAAGGCCTATCATCCTATTTTAAACGAAGCCATTACGTATAATCAATTTCTCAACTTAAGTTTTGACTGCAAAAAATATATTGCCCATTGCGAAGATGATGAAAAAGTAACATTACAATCAGCTTATAAGAAAGCTGAAAATGCACTGATATTAATAGGTCCTGAAGGTGACTTTAGTATCGCTGAAATAAAAAAAGCTATTGAAAATAACTACTTGCCTGTTAGCTTGGGCAATTCGCGTTTACGCACCGAAACCGCAGGAATTGTTGCCTGCCACACCATTAATTTATTGAATGAATTATGATAAAAAGATTTTTTTTATATTTGATAATAATAGTAGCATTTAGCTCTTTTACACCACCAACCTATCAGATTGCTTTGCTTAAATATAATGGAGGCGGCGATTGGTATGCCAATCCTACTTCATTAACTAACCTTATTCAGTTTGCCAATCAAAATATTGGTACCAACCTTAATACAGATTATGCAACAGTAGATGTTGGAAGTGCTGAGTTATTTAATTATCCTTTTATTCACATGACTGGGCATGGAAATGTAGTTTTCTCTGACAGAGATGCTGATAATTTAAGAAATTATTTAAAAGGAGGAGGCTTTTTGCATATTGATGATAATTATGGATTAGACAAGTTTATTAGACCGCAAATGAAGAAAGTATTTCCCGAATTAGAATTTGTAGAATTACCTTATAGCCATCCTATCTTTCATCAAAAATTTGACTTCCCCAATGGTTTGCCAAAAATTCATGAACATGATGTCAAACGACCACAAGGATTTGGTTTATTCTATAATGGAAGATTAGTATGTTTTTACAGCTACGAATGCGATTTAGGTGATGGTTGGGAAGATCAGGATGTGCATAAAGATTCTGAAGCAATCCGTATAAAAGCTTTACGAATGGGAGCAAATATATTGCAATTTGTTTTTAACCAATAGTTCAAGGGAAGCTATAATAACAAAGTTCTGAAAATAAAAAAGCCCGATTTCTCGGGCTTAGTGTGCGGATGAAGGGACTCGAACCCCCACGTCGCAAGACACCAGATCCTAAGTCTGGCGCGGCTACCAATTACGCCACATCCGCAAATTGGAGTGCAAAGATAATACTTTTTTTGTTACAAATAGATTTTGCTGGTAAAATTTATTTAAAAGATTGCATATCGTGTAACTTCTTATACAATCCGTCCTGAGCTATTAGGCTTGCATGGTTTCCTCTTTCTACAATCACTCCTTTATCCAAAACAATAATTTCAGACATATTGTAAATAGTAGAAAGTCTATGAGCGATTGCAATAGTGGTTCTTCCTTTCATAATCTTTTCCAAAGCATCTTGCACCAATCGCTCTGATTCCATATCTAATGCAGAAGTGGCTTCGTCTAATATTAAAATAGGTGGATTTTTTAAGACCGCTCTGGCAATATTTATCCGTTGTCGTTGCCCTCCAGAAAGTAAACTGCCTCTATCTCCAATAATGGTATCATATCCGAGTTCCATTTGTAATATAAAATCATGTGCATTTGCAATTTTTGCAGCTTCTATTACTTTATCTTTGTCTATATTTTCATTTCCAAAGGCGATATTGTTATAAACAGTATCGTTAAATAAAATAGTATCTTGAGATACAATCCCACACAATCCTCTAACATCATCAATAACAAGATCTTTGATACAAATTCCATCAAACAATAATTCACCTTCAGTACAATCATAAAATCTTGGTATCAAATCAACCAAAGTAGATTTTCCTGCTCCAGATGGTCCAACAATAGCAATGGATTTTCCGCATTCAACTTCAAGATTAATTTTATTAAGTACAATTTTATCAATATCATAAGCAAAGCTAATATCTTTAAATACTATATTTTTTTTAAATTCACTGATTTTTTTTGCATTTGGTTTCTCTTCTATTACTTCTTCGGCATCTAAGATAAAATTAATTCGTACTATTGAGGCTTTCCCTTTTTGAATAAAATAAAATGCTGTAGTTAAACTTTTTGCCGGAGGTATAACCATCGTAAATATCAATAAATAAAGTATAAACAAGCCTGCATCTAATGAAGAATCTTCACTTAAAATCATTGAACCTCCATAAAGTAAAATTATCATAACAATAACTGTACCCAAAAATTCGCTTAATGGTGATGCCAAGTCTGTTCGACGGTAAATTATGTTTTTGATATGAGTAAAACTATCATTGTTTTTTCTAAATCTTTCATTTGAAAAGTCGATAGCATTAAAACCTTTGATGACACGCAGGCCAGAAATAGATTCTTCAATTAAAGATAAAATAAACCCTTGTTTTGTTTGTAATTTTGAAGCTGTTTTTTTTAATTTTTTTGAAACTCTACTAATAGCGAAAGCTCCTACAGGCAATAAAATCAAAGCAAATAGTGTAAGTTTATAATTGATAATAAACAAAGTAGTGAGATAAAAAATAATTGTAAGTGCTTGAACAAAAAGTGCTTGCAAAGGCTTCATGATGGATTCGTCTAACTCCTGCACATCGTTAGTAGCTCGTGAGATGATATCTCCTTTTTTATTATAACGATAAAAATTTAATGGAAGAATTAACAATTTGATATAGATGTCATTACGAATTTTTCTCAACACACCATTGCGAACTGGAGCCAAAAAATAAGCTGCTGCATAAGTAAATAAATTTTTGAAAAAATATAAAGTTACAGCCCCTAAGGATAAGTATAATAGTGCATTACGTTTGCCTTCATTTCTAATAATTTCTGAAATATAATAATAGAAATTGTTTTTTATAGTTTCTGAATCAAAAGAAAAAGGCATTGCGCTATCGACCATTTGTATTTTGTTGAATAATAAGCCTAAAAATGGTAATATCATTGAAAACGTAAAAACTGTCAATACAACAGCAAGCAAACTCAACAAAATACTGAATGCAATTCCGAAAATATAATTTTTAAGGTATTTATAAATGAAATTCAGTTTAAACATTCGATAATAGATATTGGTAATTAAATTGTTGATTATTAGATAAAAAGGCTGAAATTAAAAATATTTTACGATTGATTCCCATCCCACAGAATTATGTATGGCTTTGCATTCATCATTAACAATTAATAATTCATAATTCCTACATAGTTTTGAGGAGTAATTTTCTTTAGTTCTTGTTTTATTTTATCCGAAATATCCAAACTTTCAATAAAATTCGAAATTGTTATCTGAGTTACTTTTTCATTCACTCGTGTTAAAGATTTCAACGCTTCGTAAGGATTAGGATAGGCTTCTCTTCTTAAAACTGTTTGAATAGCTTCTGCCACAACAGCCCAGTTATTTTCAAGGTCGTTATGTAAAGCATTTCCGTTTAATATTAATTTATTCAAGCCTTTTTTCAATGAGTTCAAAGCAATAAAAGTATGAGCAATAGGCATTCCAATATTTCTACTTACGGTTGAATCGGTCAAATCGCGTTGCAAACGCGAAATTGGCAGTTTAGCTGATAAATGCTCAAAAATTGCATTGGCAAATCCTAAATTTCCTTCGGCATTTTCAAAATCAATCGGATTTACTTTGTGTGGCATAGCCGATGAACCTACTTCCCCTGCTTTAAGTTGCTGTTTGAAATAATCCATTGAAATATAAGTCCATATATCACGGCAAAGATCAACGAATATGGTGTTGATTCTTTTAAAGTTATCAAATAGCGCTGCAAGATTATCGTAATGTTCTATTTGAGTAGTTGTTTGTGAGCGATGTAAACCGAGAATGTCATTTAAAAAATGATTTCCAAATTTTACCCAATCAATCTCAGGATAAGCTACATGATGAGCATTGAAGTTTCCTGTAGCACCTCCAAACTTTGCAGAATAGGGGATGGTTTTTAATAAATTTACCTGAAATTCCAGCCTTTCAACAAAAACCTGAATTTCTTTCCCTAAAATAGTTGGTGATGCAGGCTGCCCATGTGTGCGAGCCAGCATGGGTATTGTTTTCCATTCTGTTGCTCTGTTTTTTAACAGCAAAATGACTTCATTGATAGCAGGAAATAAAACTTTTTCATTGGCTTCTTTGATTGCAAGCGGCTGTGCAGTATTATTAATATCCTGAGATGTTAAACCAAAATGAATAAATTCCTTATAATGTTCAAGTTGCAAATTATCAAATTTCTGCTTTATAAAGTATTCAACCGCTTTTACATCGTGATTGGTAGTTTTTTCTATTTCTTTAACCACCAGTGCATCATCGTCTGAAAAATCGATATAAATCTTCCTTAAATCCTTAAACAGATTTTTATCAAACTTGCTTAACTGAGGCAATGGCAGTTCGCATAAAGCTATAAAATATTCAATTTCAACCAAAACACGATAACGTATCAAAGATTTCTCAGAATAATACGCAGCAAGTACTTTGCATTGATTGTGATACCTACCGTCAATCGGCGAAATGGCATTCAAAGAAAATAAGTTATTCATCTGTCTGAATTTAGAATTTTATAAATACGTCACAAAATTAATGATTTTGACAATATATTCTGATTAAGTTTTTTGTATTTAAATTGATTTGTATTTTTGCAGTAGAAAAATAAGATCGAATGAGTGAAACTTTATTATCAACTGCTTATCTTCCTCCTATTGAATATTTTGCATTTATCTTACAATCAGGTGTATGTAAAATTGAAAACCATGAGCATTATATTAAACAATCGTATCGTAATCGTTGTAATATAATAACAGCCAATGGCTTATTGAATTTAAGCATTCCAGTCAATAAAGTGGACGGTAATCATACATTAATAAAAGATATACGTATCTCTTATTTAAGTAATTGGCAATCCAATCATTGGCGAGCTATTGAATCAGCCTATAACAAATCTCCGTTTTTTTTGTATTATCGTGACGAACTTGAAAAATTTTATAAGCAATCTTACGAATTACTTATTGATTATAATACTGAATTGCTAAGATTTATATTAAAAAAATTAGGAATTTCATCTGTAATAAATTTTACAGATGATTTTTTACCCATTGATCAATCAGAGAATGACGAAAGATATAGCATTCATCCGAAATTATCTAAGGGGAATGTTATTTATCCTCATTATTATCAGGTTTTTGAAGAAAAAAATGGCTTTATACCCAATGTAAGTATTGTAGATTTGCTTTTTAACGAAGGACCTGAGAGTAAATATTATCTAGAGTGTTTAAAATAACGTAACTAATCAGTTTGATTTTCATTATTATTTTCTCTCTTTATAATTATAGTTTATAGTTCTGAAAAATATAGTAACTTATTTATATTTAACTTTTTGCTTGAACAAAAAGTTGCAAAAATTCAAGACTGAAAACAATTTACTTCAAAACTACGCCTTTAAAAATCCAACGCAATACAAATTATAGCGAAATATTAATATGCCCACTTATTTAGCTGATTGCCTTCGCTATACTGTATTGCTTACAAAATGATACCGCTATTTTTAAACGCTTGTTTTGTATCGTAATTGTTTTATGTCAATCCTTGCTTCATAGCAAGATATAGTAATATAACAACTTATAAGAATATAAATGGACTGATTTGTTACAAAATAACTAAATCCTTAGAAGTTGATTAGTTCTTTATAAAGCATCTGTGTAGGTAAGCCCATCACATTAAAATAAGAACCTTCAATTCGTTCAATTCCCACATAGCCAATCCATTCCTGAACTCCATAAGCACCTGCTTTGTCGAAAGGTTTATAATTTGTGATGTAATAATTTAGTTCTTCATCACTTAAATGCCTGAAATACACATTGCTTTCTGCAAAAAAAGATTTTTGTTTTAAAGAGGTTTTCAAACAAACTCCAGTAATAACTTTATGCATTCTCCCTGAAATTTTTTGTAAAATATCGAATGCATCAGCCTCATCTCTTGGTTTGCCAAGCACCTTGTTTCCAATTGTCACTATGGTATCTGCAGCTAAAATCAAAGTGTTTTCTTTTAATTCGTTTGCAATGGCATTTGCTTTTATTTCAGCTAGATACACAGGGATTTCTAAAACCGGCATTTCTTGTGGATAGATTTCATCTACATCAGTAACAATTACTTTAAATTTGAAACCCATATCTTTCAGCAGTTGCTGACGACGAGGCGATTGAGAAGCAAGAATAATCTCGTAATGATCTAAATTTATCATGACTGTAAGCTATAAAAAACGGCAAACATTGTTAAAATGCCTAATACCATAATTATTTTTGAAAGATTACTCGTAAAATGAAAATCAGCTTTTTCTTTGGCAGACCATATTTTAATGCCCAAATAAGCAAAAGGAACTTGAACAACTATCATCAATATGCCAGCAAAATAACCTAAATTGACATTTTTAAGCTTTATTTGGAAAAAACCAATTAGAAAAACGCCTAAAAAAGAAAGTATTGAAGCAATTTTCTTTGCCTTATCAACGCCAATAACTACAGGTAATGTTGTGCATCCCCATTTTGAATCTCCTTCTAAATCTTCAATGTCTTTCACAAATTCACGAATAAGTGAAATTAAAAAAGCAAATAAAGCATAAGCCAATACAAAATAAGTAATGGTCCAATATGCTTGTATTCCTTCAGTAAAAACAATTCCATTTTTTCTGATTGCAAAAAATTCAAATAGCCACACAATTATAAGTAGAAAAGCAGTTAGAAAAGCTACAACGAAATTACCCCAAAGAAATAGTCTTTTATATTTTAAAGAATAAAAATAAAAAAAAGCAATACATACAATAAACGAAAATCCAAGACTAAGCGAACCAACTTTTATTCCTAAATACATACCTATAATAATAGCAATTCCATTCATAACATAATAAACCATATTCGCTTTCTTTTCTGTTATCAGGTTGCCAATAATCATTTTGTCGGGTTTGTTTATTCCATCTATCTGTATATCAAAAATATCATTAATTATATATCCTGCACCTGCAAGCAAAACAATGGTTAAAACAAGCAAAAAGAAGTCAAGATTGCTCATTTGTAATGCTATTTTTTGTAAGTTGTAAAAGGGTTCAATTAAAAAATATCGGGCAAAATATTGTGTAACTGCAATAATAATAAGATTTTGCCAACGAATAAGTTTAAGAAAATTCATAATTTGTAATTATTGTGAATGGCAAAATTACAAATTTATCCATCAATTAAGCTACAGAAATGTTAGATTTGCAGTTTTAAAATGGGAAGATGAAAGCTGAAATCTATCTTTATCTTCAAGCTTCTGTCATTAAACTTTTTGTATGAATTTCCTTGCACATATATATTTATCAGGTAATAATGAGCAACTGATACTTGGCAACTTAATTGCCGATGCTGTAAAAGGCAAACAAATAGATAATTTTAGTAATGAAATTCGCAAGGGTATCGTATTGCATCGTTTAATTGACTCATATACTGATAATCATATTCTTGTTAAAAGAAGCATACAGCGGCTCGAACCGGTTTATAAAAAATATGCAAGTGTAATTGTCGATATTTTTTACGATCATTTTTTGGCAAAAAACTTTTATAAATATTCCAGTATTTCATTAACACAAACAGCTCATACAGCGTATGATATTCTGATAAAAAATTATAATATTCTTCCTTTGAAAAGTAAAAGAATATTGCCCTATATGGTTACACAAAATTGGTTGGAAGGATATGCCAATTTAATTGACTTGCAAAGAGTTTTTAACGGAATGTCAAGAAGAGCAAGTTTTGTTTCGGGTATGGAAAATGCAATTTCTGAATTAAAAAAAGATTATTCTGAATATGAAACAGAATTTAGTCTTTTTTTTCCTGACATTATGAATTATACAAATAAGATATTAATATCAAATGCTATACGATAGTTTTTATGTAATTTATACAAATTTCCTCGTCCTTTTCACTTTATTTTTTTAATTTCGTTCATGAAAAATCTACGTCAATTATGAGTAAAAATTTTTGGAAAATAAGAAACAAATATGCAAGCATTTATAAATTATTTCTTTTTTTAACAAGTATTTTCCTATTGGTATCAATATTTCCACGAGAAGGTACTTTCAAATATGAATTTCGTAAAGGGAAATATTGGATGCATGAAGACTTGATTGCTCCTTTTGACTTTGCAATAACTAAATCTGATGAGGAATTATCATCAGAAAAAACGGTTTTACTTCGTAATATTAAACCCTATTTTAGAAAAGATGTAGTTTTGAGCATACAAAAGCGAGCCGAATTCAAATCTCAACTCAATAAAAAATGGGACGAAAAATATGCTTTACTTAAAAATGAAACGAATAAAAAACGAGAAATAGTTTCTTCAATATTAAGTATTTATGATTCTTTAATTAACACAGGCATTGTAGAAATAGTCCCTGAAATTGAAAATAAAGCTGTTGATTTTTCAGTAGTATTGATTAAAAATAATATTGCTGAAGAAAAGGAGTTAAGTAAATTTTATACTATTAGCAAGGCAGATAAATATATCAGAAACGAAATTGAAAAACTTAACTTAGTAGATGCAGCCTTTTTTATTGAAATTATCGAAAATTCATTATTTCAGAATATTAAATACGACCAACGTACTACCGAAAAAGAAAAACAGAATCTTATTTCTAATATTTCTTCAGCAAAAGGAATGGTAGAAAATGGCCAACGTATCATATCTAAAGGAGAATTGATTACTGCCGAAAAATATCAAATTTTGCAATCGTTAAAAAATGAGCATGAAATACAATTAGGCTCTTCATCAAAGTATTACTTAATATTATTAGGTCAAATAGTATTGCTTTCTATTTCTATTATCGTATTAATATTATTCTTGCAAGCATTTAGAAAAGATATTTTGGCTGATAATAAGAAAATTCTATTTCTATTATTAGTAATTTTTATCATGGTATTTATTACCAGTATTGTTATTAAAACAGATGCAAGTTATATCTATTTAGTACCTTTATGTTTGGTGCCAGTAATAATTCGTGTTTTTTTTGATACCAGATTGGCATTATTTGTACATTTGGTAACAATAATCATCATTGGATTTTTGGTTCCCAATAGCTTTGATTTTGTATTTATTCAGATGATAGCTGGTATTATCACTATCATTAGCGTTGTAAATCTTGAGAAAAGAGCTCAGTTTTTTATTTCTTCTTTTTTAATATTTATCACCTATTCTTTAATTTATATTGGTTTAATACTCATACAAGATAGTAATTTTAATCAGGACTCATACAAGGTTTTTGTGATGTTTGCCGGAAGTGCAATGCTTACACTTTTTTCATATCCTTTAATCTTTGTTTTTGAAAAACTATTTGGATATGTTACGGATGTTTCGCTTATGGAATTGTCAAATACCAATTCTAAACTGTTACGCGAAATGGCATCGAAAACACCCGGAACATTCCAACATTCTATGCAAATTGCAAATTTAGTTGAAGAAGTTATTTTTGAAATTGGTGGCAATGCGCTGCTCGCCAGAGCTGGAGCATTATACCATGACATTGGAAAAATGGAAATGCCAATGTATTTTATCGAAAATCAAACCACCGGAATAAATCCTCATAATGAATTATCTTATGACGAAAGTGCTGAAATCATTATTAGTCACGTTAGCAAAGGAATAAAAATTGCCAGAAAACATAATATTCCAGAACAACTTATCGATTTTATTAGAACTCATCATGGTACAAGAAAAACAAGTTTTTTTTATCAAAAGTTTAAAGCTGATTTTCCGGATGAAGAAATAGATGATGCTATTTATTCATATAAAGGACCTATTCCTTTTTCGAAAGAAACAGCGGTTTTAATGATTGTTGACTCAGTTGAAGCAGCATCTAGAAGTATTAAGTTTCCAAACGAGCAAAAAATTAATGATTTGGTTGAAAATATTGTAAACGAACAAATCAGTTCAAAACAATTTATTAATTCAAATATTACTTTTCGTGATATTGATAAGATAAAAGGTATTCTAAAAAAGAAATTAGCAAATATTTACCATACTCGCATTGAATACCCTACAGTTTAAATTCATAATATTTGTAAAAAAATACCGTGATTTTTTTTATTTACAACTATAGCTTTCTTTTTGGCTTTACTAAAACAAAAAAGTTTATTGAAATTAATTTCAATAAACTTTTTTGAATTCAACTATTATATGATAAGTTTACTTTCTGCTTATCTTTTGATATATAAGTCTGAAGTTTAAACTTACAAGCTATTTAGTAACGATAGTGCTCTGCTTTGTAAGGACCATCAGGTGATACTCCTAAATATTCAGCTTGTTCTTTAGTTAAACGGGTTAACCTAACTCCAATTTGTTCAAGGTGTAAGCGAGCAACCTCTTCGTCCAACGCTTTAGATAAACGGTAAACACCAATGTCATATTTATTTTTCCATAAATCTAATTGTGCTAAGGTTTGATTGGTAAAAGAATTACTCATTACAAATGAGGGATGTCCGGTTGCACAACCTAAATTTACCAATCTTCCTTCGGCTAACATAAAGATAGCATGTCCATCAGGATATAAATATTTATCAACTTGTGGTTTGATATTTATTTTTTGAATACCTTTCCATGCTTCTAATTTATCCACCTGAATTTCGTTGTCGAAATGCCCAATATTACAAACAATCGCCTGATCTTTCATACGTGACATGTGTTCTGCTGTAACAACATCTTTGTTTCCTGTTGTAGTAACAAAAATATTACCTTCGGTAACTGCATCATCCATTGTATTTACTTCAAAACCTTCCATTGCAGCTTGTAAAGCACAAATCGGGTCAATTTCGGTAACTATAACTCTTGCACCATAGCTTCGCATTGAATGAGCACATCCTTTACCTACATCACCATAACCCAAAACTACAACTACTTTACCTGCAATCATAACATCGGTAGCACGTTTGATACCATCAGCCAATGATTCGCGACATCCATAAAGGTTATCGAATTTAGATTTTGTAACAGAATCGTTTACATTGATAGCAGGAATTAATAATTCACCTTTTTCCAACATTTGGTATAAACGATGAACACCGGTTGTAGTTTCTTCAGAAACACCTTTTAATTCAGCGACAACTCGATGCCATTTTGTTGCATCTTCTTTCAATAAAGTTTTGATGGTATCTAAAATAACAGCTTCTTCTTTATTCGAAGGCTTATAATCAATGGTTTTAGGATCCTTTTCAGCGGCAAATCCTTTGTGGATTAACAAGGTAGCATCACCACCATCGTCAACGATTAAATGAGGTCCTTTGCCTTCAGGAAAAGAAAGGGCTTGATTGGTACACCACCAATAGTCTTCCAATGTTTCGCCTTTCCAGGCAAAAACTGGGATGCCGGCTGCTGCAATACCTGCTGCTGCGTGATCCTGAGTGGAAAATATATTGCAACTTGCCCAACGAACATCAGCACCTAATTCAACTAAAGTTTCAATAAGAACCGCTGTTTGGATGGTCATGTGTAAAGAACCTGTAATTCTGGCTCCTTTTAATGGTTTTTCTTTTCCATATTTTTTGCGAAGCGACATTAGGCCTGGCATTTCATTTTCGGCGATTTCAATCTCTTTACGTCCCCAGTCAGCAAGGTTAATATCTGCAACCTTGTATTTTAAATTATAGTCGGTCATTGTTTTGTATTTTTATAATATTTTCGGCAAAATTAATTAATTAATAGCTAACTGCAAAAGTTAATTTTGACTTTAAATTCAGCTAAACTGTTCACAACTTTCAATAAAACTATTTTAATATGGTATTTTCTTATGTTTCACAATGCAGTATTAAAAAATACTTAACGAATTCACTAGCTTTCTTTATTTGGGGAAGTAAAGAAAAGAACAAGTTATTCTTATTCTTTCACAAACTTACCACTTATTACTTTCCCTTTATCTTTTATCAATCGAGATACTAATAGATTCCAGATTGAAAGAATTGGATATTAGGTTATTTTAATTTTTTCTCTAACTCTTTCATAAAATTTTCCAACTCATTTTCTTCATCTAAATGTATGGTTTGTACTATTTTTTGATCGGGCGAAATCAAAATGTATCTTGGATAAGAAGGAACATCGAAATACTTTTCATATCCAGCGGGTGCTTTACAAGCTGTATATTTCATTTCCCGCTTTTGAACAACATCTTTTATTTCCTGAATCTTTTTATCAATCGGATTGATACCCAATACCACTAAGTTTCTGTCTTTAAACTTTTCATAGATAGCATTTACTTTTTGAATACCTCGCATACAAGGAGGGCAATTGGTAAACCAAAAATCTAATAAGATATATTTTCCTTTAAAATCATTCAACCTCAGCGAATCGCCATTAATTTCCAATAACGGAGTTGAAAATTTTTTTGACAAATCTATAGAATTCGCTTTTGGATTTAATTCAACTACTTTGTATCTATCTGTCTTTTTATAATCTTCAAAACTCGCATAATCAGCTAAAATAGAAGGCAGATATATTTGCTTGTATTTGGCTATTATTTTTTTGATGCTATCATTAGTTGATGGTGTTGTTTTTAATTTATCAAAATTATAATACATGCTAATGGGATTATTTCCCATTACTTTTGAAGTGTCCATTTTCATGTACAACGAATTAAAACAATAAGTTATCGTATCAATAACAGCGTTAAATGTGCAAGGTTTGGCAAATATTTCTGTCATTTTTATTTCATAGCCCATACTCATTAGTGGACCCATTGGCATGCCTTTATACGACAAGCCAATACAATTAGCTTCATTAGTAGAAAAGTCTTTTACTTTTGAACTTATAAAACTCGGTTGATATAAACTTGACATCAAAATTGGCTCTAATACCTCTGTTAAGATTTCTACATCAAAATAGAATAAAAGAGAATCTTTATTGATATCCGATTGGTAATATTTATTTACTATTTTATCAAACAAAAAAGCAGAATCACCTATTTTGTAATAAGAATATCCAAAATCAGGAAAGTCAACATAGAGTTCCTTTGCCCCACCCAATTTTTTACCCGAATAAAAAACCAATGCTTGATAAGTTAAAGAATCAGCATCAAACTTATTGAGCTGGCTAATCGTAATTTTAAACATGGCAGTAGTATCCGCATGTAAAGGTTTTCTCATGAGCTTTTTTACCCATGGGTTTTCGGGTTTACAAGTAAAACTAATGATAAGAAGGAATAGAAATAGGAAGGTTTTTTTCATTTCTCAAGTTTTGAAAGTAAAATATTTAGATTATTATATTCATTTGTTGTTCCATTTCCTAACACTCCATATTCCCTTACATTAATAAAGTGGTCGATATGTTGCTGCTCAATATTGCAACCGCTATTTTGCCACCAATACTTTGTAGCCGCAGCTTGATTACTACCACCAAAATAATAATTATCAATTACATTGGCAAGGTAGGTGGGTGCAACTCTACCATTAGGTATAGGTGGTACTTGTTGGGCTATTGCATTGATACTTATCAGTACCAAGCATAATATAAATATTTTTTTCATATTTTTTTATTTAATCATTTATTGTATTATTGTGGCATAGTTGCCATTTGCTTGTTCAAGGTATAAAAAACCTATATTTTTTATAAAATATAGGTTTTTAAAATAATTTTGTGGCGGTAAATTTGAAAATTTATATACATCATGGTAAATATTTCCATTTATCATAGCTGTATCTGTGCTATAATGAGTAATATCATAAGTGTTATGCACTGTTAATTTTGCAATAAAATCACTATAATTATTTATATCAATGTTAATACTATACCATAGTGTAAAATAAAAACAACCTTCATAATAAGCGATATTATCACCACTTATAGTTCCATTTAGCAGATAATTTGTTGTATTTGTATGTGCTACCAAAGTATCAATGGTAATAATAGTATCGCCTTGTGTATTGATAGTTTTGGTAACACAACGATACTTTGGGTTTACTAAATTATTAATCCATCCCAATTGGTCAGTAGTAAAAGGGGGACGTGCTATGCCATCATCTTTTGAGCAGCTAGCTATAAAAACAGATAATAATAAGATGGATAATATGGTAAAAGTATGCTTTTTTATGGCAACAAAGACTTTTATAATTATCACTGCTAAGTATATAAAAATTAGTTTTTTCATGACATTGTATTGTTTTATTCTTTCACAAATTTGCCGCTTATCACTTTTCCTTTATCATTTATTAAAGTATAGTAATACATGCCTTGTTTAAAATTTTGGATATAAATAGTATTATTGCCCGATGTGAAATCTTTTTGTAAAATGACTTGTCCTTTCGAATTATAAACTGATAATTGAAAATCTTTGTACATTCCCATTTCGAAATTAATATAATCTTTGGCAGGGTTGGGATAAGCCAGTATTTCGCTTTGAGTAATTATTTCGTTTATCCCTTGCGAACCACTTATGTTTCCATTTTTATCTATTTTTAAGAAAAACAAATCAGTAGTAAATTCTGGGTAGTGATGCCAATCCCAAACTGTACCTACCAAGAAACATCCTCCATCACTGGTTTTTGTGATATCCGAAACAAAAAACTTTTTGCCAATACCATAATATTTTTGCCAATTTATTTGTCCGTTTAATTTTATGTTCCATAAAAAAATGGTATTGTCTTCGTAGCATTTATATGAATTAGAGTCGAATGAATAATTGGTGCCTGTTACAAAAATAGAATCGGTAGTAAAAAATGCAAGATTATCAATGGAGGTCTTGTCGTATTGTTTTTGCATATCTCTTATAAATATTGAATCTTTTGTTTTTCCATTTTTGTCGCGGATAAATATGCAAGTACTCATACCGTATTTGTCATCTATATTGTTAAAGGGATGTACAGTTGGGTGTAGGTAGATAGAATCGTTGATTGCTTTTGCTCCTAATCCTCCCAAAAAAATATCATAAGGTTTCCATACTACAGAATCGACACTTAAATCGCTTTGCTTGATTTGTGTAATTCCATAATAAGCAATGAGATGAAATGTTTGATTAGATGGCATTTCTACTATAGAAAAGCCATCGAAACCAAAATGAAAAAAAATAGAGTTTTCCTTTATAATACAAAAATTGGAATCAATAAGCCATACCATGGTATTGATGGAATCGTGCCCATTAAATACAGTGTCGTGAATGACAGGTACAAAACCCAATGTTAGTAGTAATTTATTTTGAGAAGTAATTAATGAGTTAACTGTATAAAAAGTATTTAAAGAATCAGAATTGCCTAGTAAAGTATCATAAATGATTGTTAGGTTTTCGTCAAACTCTGATAACCAAACATTATGTTTGAGAGATGTTGTATCAATAGCATAGCCCAATCCTATTATTCGGTTATTGTAGTTGAAAAAACTTTGTACAGAATAGTACTTTCCTCTGTTCAAGTAATTCATTAATTTTAAGCTATCGGTTACATTGCAATTACTATCTAATTTTAGAACAATACTTTCCCTGTAAATAATAGGTGAGGTAAATTCTCTGGTTGAAGCTACAAAAAACACATTGTTAGTTACTTCAAAAATATCAGTAGCATTTTCTTCCTTTAATGAATTCCCCCATGTTTTGGAAATGTTATTGGGTTGGGCACACAGCAATGCTGATTGAATAAATAGTAATAGTATCAATATTTTTTTCATGGTATTGAATTGTTGTTATTCTTTCACAAACTTACCATTTATTACTTTTCCTTTATCATTAATTAGTTGATAGTAATACATGCCTTGTTGAAAGCTTTGGATGTTGAGGGTTGTATTAGATGCAGCCAATTGCTTTTGCAATATAGTTTGCCCGATGGCATTGAATATTGTTAATTTAAAATCTTTGTACATGCCAGTATTAAACGTAATAGAGTTGCTGGCAGGGTTGGGATAAACCTTTACTTTTTCTTTTTCCACTTCGTTAATACCTACCGACAAACCATGTATGCGAATAATAGGATTTACTTTTTTCCCATTATAATATAGAAAATTACCCATTACATAATAGGTATCGTTTGTGCCTTTTACGATGCTATTAACATAAGCTGCACTTACCACGGGGAAACCATAT
>Ga0247840_10002194_pt1 | contig 35478 bp, 34 predicted proteins | sample LaCruzMarch2015__FD_192404 | JGI IMG/M metagenome (GOLD analysis project Ga0247840, IMG submission 192404) | Freshwater microbial communities from meromictic Lake La Cruz, Castile-La Mancha, Spain - LaCruzMarch2015_17m | ecosystem: Environmental > Aquatic > Freshwater > Lake | place: Spain...
GAGCACGGAGGCCCAGCGCTACGACCACACCGCCATCATCAACGCCGTCCGCCAAGAGGTCGACCGCTGGCGGCTGGACCCCGATCCGAACCACTGGCGGGTCACCCCGGAGACGGCGCGCCTCCTCGCGCACTGGCGACAGCACCCGTTCAGCAGCCTGCGTCCCTTCTTCTGCCAGATCGAGGCCGTCGAGACCGCCATCTGGCTCACCGAGGTCGCACCCCAGATCGGCAAGGCCGGGGAGCGCTTCCCGACACATCTGACCGACGCCAATCACGACGCCAACCCGGAGCTGATGCGCCTGGCGCTCAAGCTCGCCACCGGCGCCGGCAAGACGACGGTCATGGCCATGCTGATCGCCTGGCAGACGGTCAACGCCGTGCGCCGACCCTCAGCCAAGAAATTCACCCGCGGCTTTCTCATCGTCGCACCAGGACTCACGATCAAGGACCGCCTGCGCGTGCTCCAGCCCAACGACCCGGACAGCTACTACGCCAGCCGCGAACTGGTGCCGGGTGATCTATTGGACGACGTACGGCGCGCCAAGATCGTCATCACCAACTACCACGCCTTCCGGCGGCGCGAACGGATCGAACTTTCCAAAGGCGGTCGGCTATTGCTCCAGGGCCGCGGCGGCGATGCCTTAGACACCCTGGAGACCGAGGGGCAGATGCTCCAGCGCGTCATGCCCGACCTGATGGGCCTGAAGAACATCCTTGCGATCAACGACGAGGCCCACCACTGCTACCGGGAGAAGCCCAGCCAGGATCTGGAAGGGGACCTGAAGGGCGACGAGAAGAAGGAGGCCGAGAAGAACAACGCCGCCGCCCGCCTGTGGATTTCCGGCTTAGAGGCCGTCAATCGCAACCTGGGCTTGGCCCGCGTCTTCGATCTCTCCGCCACCCCCTTCTTCCTGCGCGGCTCCGGCTATGCCGAGGGCACCCTCTTTCCCTGGACTTTGAGCGACTTCTCGCTGATGGACGCGATCGAGTGCGGCATCGTCAAGTTGCCCCGCGTGCCGGTCGCCGACAACATCCCCGGCGGCGAGATGCCCATGTTCCGTAACCTGTGGGAGCACATCCGCGCCAAGATGCCCAAGAAGGGTCGCGGCAAGTCGGAGGCCCTTAACCCGCTGGACCTGCCGACCCAACTTCAAACCGCGCTGGAAGCCCTCTACGGGCACTATGAGAAGACCTTCACGCTCTGGGCAGAGGCCAAGGTTGTGTCACCGCCCTGCTTCATCGTCGTCTGCAACAACACCTCCGCATCCAAGCTGCTGTACGACTATCTCTCCGGTTTCGACCGCACCAATCAGGATGGCACCACCGAATTGGTGCCCGGCCGGCTGCCCCTGTTCCGAAACCACGACGAACACGGCAACGCACTCCCGCGGCCCCGCACCCTGCTGATCGACAGCGAGCAGTTGGAGTCCGGCGAGGCACTGGACGACAACTTCCGCGCCATGGCCGCGGATGAAATCGAGCGCTTCCGCCGCGAGATCGTCGAGCGCACCGGCGACCCGCGTCAGGCCGAGAACCTGACCGACCAGGACCTGCTGCGCGAGGTCATGAACACCGTCGGCAAGCCCGGCCGGCTGGGGGCCGACATTCGCTGCGTCGTTTCGGTGTCTATGCTCACCGAGGGCTGGGACGCCAACACCGTCACCCACGTGCTGGGCGTGCGCGCCTTCGGCACCCAACTCCTGTGCGAGCAGGTCATCGGCCGGGCACTGCGCCGCCAGTCCTACGACCTCAACGAAGACGGGCTCTTCAACGTCGAATACGCCGATGTCCTCGGCATCCCCTTCGATTTCAACGCCAAGCCCGTCGTGGCGCCGCCTCAGCCGCCGCGCGAGACCATCCAGGTCAAGGCCGTGCGTCCCGAGCGCGACGCACTCGAAATCCGTTTCCCCCGGGTCGCGGGTTATCGCACCGAACTGCCGCAGGAGCGTCTGACCGCCGAGTTCAACGACGACTCCGTGCTTGAACTCACGCCCGATCTGATTGGCGCCACCAGGACCCAGAATGCGGGGATCATCGGTGCAACGGTCGACCTCGACCTGGTGCATACCGGGGATGTGCGGCCATCCCAGATGGTCTACGAGTTGACTTCTTACCTGGTGCTCAACAAGTGGCGCGACGCGAATGACGAACCGCGGCTCAACCTGTTCGGCCAGCTCAAGCGCATCGCGCGCCAGTGGCTCGACGGCTATCTGGTCTGCAAAGGCGGCACCTTCCCGGCGCAGCTCAAATACAAGATGCTCGCGGACATGGCCTGCGAGCGGATCACTGCCGGTATCACCCGCGCCTTCATCGGCAAGCGCCCGATCTTGGCCCTGCTTGACCCCTACAATCCGGTCGGCTCCACCGCCCATGTCCGCTTCAATACCAGCAAGACCGAGCGCTGGGAAACCGACTCCCGCCGCTGTCACATCAACTGGGTGATCCTGGACAGCGATTGGGAGGCCGAATTCTGCCGCGTGGCGGAGGCCCATCCGCGGGTGCGTGCCTACGCCAAGAACCACAGTCTGGGGTTTGAAGTACCCTACCGCTACGGCTCGCAGATGCGCCGCTATCTGCCTGATTTTGTCCTGCTGGTGGATGACGGCCATGGCGCGGACGACTTGCTGCACCTGACCGTCGAGATCAAGGGCTACCGTCGCGAAGACGCCAAGGAGAAGAAGTCCACCATGGACACCTACTGGGTGCCCGGCGTGAACAACCTCGGCACCTTCGGGCGCTGGGCCTTTGCCGAATTCACCGAGGTCTATCAGATCGAGGCCGATTTCAAGGCAAAGGTCGAGAGCGAGTTCAATAAGATGATCGAGACTGTCGCCCCGATCGCAGCGCCAGAGGAAGGTTCTTCTCGTTCCCACGCTCCGCGTGGGAATGCAGTCTTGGCCGCTCCAGCGGCCCGAACATCCACGCGAGTTTGAAGCGTGAAAACCAGCGTAACCAGCGAGGAGTCTATGACCAAAGAAATCACAATCAGCTTTGAAGAAGACATCATCGAAACCGCGCTCAAGCGCGCGCGCGCTGAGGATACTACGCTGGATGACCTGATCCGCGGATGGCTCGCCGACTATGCCCAACGCCAAAGACAGGTGGATGAGGCCATGGCTACGATCGAGGCGTTGAGTGGCAAGATTGATCTCGGCGGACGCAAATTCACGAGGGAGGAGATGAATGAGCGTTGATTTGGAAGCAGGCTGCACGCGCCTGCTCAGCGAAGACCTGCAGCACGGCCAGCGTATCGAGACGCTCACCGTCGAAAATCCCTTCCTGTAAGGTGCGCAAGATGGCCCCAAAACCAAAGCCCCCGTCAGTCACCGTCGCCACGCTGACCCACGACGAGGCCACGCGCAGGAACATCCCGACGGCCGAATATCAGTCGGTGATGCAGAAGGATGAGCAGGACCCGGTGCCGGTGACCTATGCTCGCGGCACGGTCGGGCTTGATGAGGAAAAGGAGGAGCGCAACCGCGACCTCGATCCGCAACTCGTCTGGCGAGGCAAGGATCAGCAGGATTGGAGCGATCTCGTCGTCCACGCGCCGCCGCTCTATATCCAGGAGAAGGTCCACCCGAAGGTCCTGATCGACGACCTGCTGCGCCAATCCACTCTGCCTGCCCCATCCAGGGGGGAGGGAGAGCAGTTTGACCTCTTCGCCGACTTCAACGGCATCCCCAAGGACGCCGACCGGACCGAGTTCTACCGGCACGACCAGAACTGGTCGAACCGCATGATCCTCGGCGACTCGCTCCAGGTGATGGCGAGCTTGGCCGAGCGCGAGGGGCTGCGCGGCAAGGTCCAGTGTATCTATCTCGATCCGCCCTATGGCATCAAGTTCAACAGCAATTTCCAGTGGAGCACCACCAGCCGGGACGTGAAGGATGGCAATGTCGGCCATATCACACGCGAGCCGGAACAGGTCAAGGCGTTTCGGGATACCTGGCGGGATGGCATTCATTCTTATCTGACCTATTTGCGGGATCGACTGACCGTAGCGCGGGATTTGCTGACCGATTCAGGGTCGATCTTTGTGCAGATAGGGGATGAGAATGTGCATCGCGTCCGCGCCTTATTGGACGAAGTTTTCGGAAATGACAACTCTATTGCCCTTATCGCCTTCTCGAAAACCTCCGGCTCTACCCGAGAGTTTCTCGGTGGCTCCTTTGATTATCTATTAGTATATGCTCGGGATAGGCAGTCTCTTAAGTGTCGCACGCTGTTTCGGCAAAAAGAGCGCGGCGGTGCTGGAGCCACCGGTTATACGTTCGTGCGCGAACCTGGCGGGGTGATTAGGGCGATCGCGCCTACTGAAGATCTTCCTGAAGAAGGCCCGCTACGCCTGCTCACTCGAGACAATCTTACTAGCCAAAGCATCGGACGCGATAAAGGTGAAGGGGCAGCAAGTTGGTTTCCGGTATTTGTTGGAGGTCGCCAGTTTCTTCCATCTGAAAAGGGACGCTGGAAGACAAATGAAAAGGGGATGCTACGGCTTTCAAAGGCTGCCCGCATAACTCCCGCAGGCAATACGCTTAGATATGTGAGATTCATGGATGATTTTCCCGCGTTTCCGATCAGTGATCTCTGGTCAGACACGACGGTAGCGGGCTTCTCGGCGGATAAGAAATACATTGTCGAGACGGCGCAAAAGGTAGTGGAGCGCTGCCTACTTATGTCCACCGACCCCGGCGACCTCGTCCTCGACCCTACCTGCGGCTCCGGCACAACGGCTTACGTCGCCGAGCAATGGGGCCGCCGCTGGATCACCATTGACACCTCACGCGTCGCACTCGCGCTGGCTCGCGCCCGCATCATGGGCGCCCGCTATCCCTATTACCTGCTCGCCGACTCGCGCGACGGCCAGATGAAGGAGGCGGAGGTCAGCCGCACGGCCACATCCTCCCAGCCGACCCGCGGCGACATCCGCCACGGCTTCGTCTACGAGCGCGTGCCACATATCACGCTCAAGGCAATCGCCAACAACACCGAGATCGATGTCATCTGGGACAAGTGGCAGGCGACCCTGGAGCCCCTGCGACAACGGATGAACGCCGCCCTCGTAGGATGGGTAGAGCGCAGCGAAACCCATCCTCCCGCCGCGAAGTCGGGCGATGGGTTTCGCTCCCGCTCAACCCATCCTACGAACTCAGGCGCACCCTTCGAGGAGTGGGAGATACCGCGCGAGGTGGATGTGCATTGGCCGCAAGACGCCAAGACGGCCCATGCCGACTGGTGGCAGGCCCGCATTGCCCGCCAGCAGGAGATCGACGCCTCCATCGCCGCCAAGGCCGATTCCGAGTACCTCTACGACAAGCCCTACACCGACAACAAGAAGGTCCGCGTCGCCGGCCCCTTCACCGTCGAGAGCCTGTCGCCGCATCGCGTGCTCGGCGTGGATGAGAACGACGAACTGGTGGACCCCAACGAGAGGCAGGTGGCCGATTCGGGGGCGGGCTACGGCGAGAAACAGACCTTCCCGCAGGTGATCCTGGAGAACCTGAAGGTGGCCGGCGTGCAGCAGGCCCACAAGGAGGACCGCATCACCTTCACCTCGCTGACGCCTTGGCCCGGCGACCTGATTTGCGCCGAGGGGCGATATGTTGTCACCCAAGATGGCCATCCAGCCGAAGGCCAGGACCCAACCGCTTTATCCCCTGGTCATTCGACTGTAACAAGTGAAAATCGCGCAGCGATTTTCATCGGTCCCGAGTTCGGCACCGTCACCCGCCCCGATCTGGTCACCGCCGCCCGCGAGGCCGGCGACGCCGATTTCGACTGCCTGATCGCCTGCGCCTTCAACTACGAGGCCCACGCCACCGAGTTCAGCAAGCTCGGCCGCATCCCGGTGCTGAAAGCACGCATGAACGCCGACCTGCACATGGCCGAGGACCTGAAGAACACGGGCAAGGGCAACCTGTTCGTGATCTTCGGCGAGCCGGACATCGCCATCCTGCCCGCCGCGGACGGCCAGGTCCGCATCAAGATCAACGGCGTGGATGTCTTCCACCCCAGCACCGGCGAGGTCCGCAGCGACGGCCCCGAAGGCATCGCCTGCTGGTTCATCGACACCGACTACAACGAGGAGAGCTTCTTCGTCCGCCACGCCTACTTCCTCGGCGCCGCCGACCCCTACAAGGCGTTGAAGACCACCCTCAAGGCCGAGATCAACGAAGAAGCCTGGGCCACCCTCAACAGCGACACCTCGCGCCCCTTCCCCAAACCAGCCTCCGGGCGCATCGCGGTCAAGGTCATCAATCACCTGGGGGACGAGGTGATGAAGGTTTTCAGGGTAGTCTAGCGTATGACTATTACCGGTATATTTGGCACGAGAAACCGATGAAAATCCAGCAGAGCATCGTTGAACAAGAAGAAATCGAAGGACTCGATGGGGACGAGGACGCCTCTTGGGGTGACTACCCTATCGACACTGTTCTGATCCGCAATGAGAACCGGACCGTCCATGATGTGCTAAGAAGGATCGAGAAAGGGACGTTCATTATGGACCCGGATTTTCAGCGGGACTTTATCTGGCCCGACGATAAGCAAAGCAAGCTCATCGAGTCGGTCCTCATGCGCATCCCTTTGCCCGTATTCTACCTCGCTGAGGACGACCAAGGGAGGATGGTTGTCGTCGATGGTCTACAGCGTCTATCGACTTTTAAGCGATTTGTGAACAACGAACTGCGCCTTGATCTTCCGGAGCAAGTCGAGCTTCATACAAAGCGGTTCCAGCAGTTGTCGCCCAAGCTTCAGAATCGGGTTGAGGACTGCAATCTCATTCTCTATGTCATCGATGCTAAAGTGCCCGAAAGGGCACGCTTAGACATTTTCGAGAGGGTGAATGGCGGCATCCCGCTGACTCGTCAGCAGATGCGCAATTGTCTGTATATGGGAAATGCTACGCGCTTCTTGAAAACGGAAGCGCTCACCGAACTTTTCGTGAAAGCAACGGGAGGTAGCCTCCAAACCAAGACCATGAGAGACCGCGAGTTCGTGAATCGCTTCTGCGCCTTCCAGCTTCTCCCAATTGAGGATTATCGCGGCGACATGGATGATTTCCTCGCGCGTGGCCTCAAGAAGATGAATGCGAGCACGCCGCCTCAGCTTAACAGTCTCTCTGCCCAATTTCGCACAAGCCTGACAAACAACTATCGCGTATTTGGAGATCACGCATTCCGAAAACACACCGAACCTAATCATCGGCGAAGCGTGCTAAATGCTTCGCTCTGGGATGTCATGTCCACAGGTCTTTCCCGCTTGCCAGAGAGCCTAGTTGAGGCGCGTGCCAAAACGCTTCGACACGCATTTTACTTGTTGATGGACGATACCGCGTTTGTTACATCAGTAACCTATGGCCCCAACGACATGAAAAAGGTAAAGTATCGCTTTACCGTCGCCAACCAGATGTTTGAGGAGGTGTTCGGTGCTAACCAGACTTGATGTTGAGCAGTTTAAATGCTTTGATCTGCTGCGCCTTCCGCTTGCGCCACTCACGCTTTTGTCTGGCTCAAATGCATCGGGAAAATCGTCAGTTCTTCAGACGCTTGTTCTGCTGCACCAAACCATGCGAGATCATGAGTGGTCAACGCGGTTGATGCTAAATGGAGACGCGATTAGATTAGGCACTGTCGCGGATGTAGTGGACAAAGTACATGGTCGTCGAACGTTTCGTCTTGGCGTAGCGGACGATAGTCTGGAGTACCACTGGACTTTTTCCGGCGAGAGATCGGAAATGTCGATGATTGTCGAGAGAGTCGTAGTACCAGGGCTTGAGATCCAAGAGCCGAAGATGCTCAGATGTCTGCTGCCGAACAGGATTGACGAGGGTCTGCCGTCCATTGCGCTACGGTTGCGAGGGCTCACGTATATCACCGCAGAGCGGTTTGGTCCGCGGGAGGTTTACGCACTCGAGGATCGGCAGACCGCAACGGTTGTGGGGCCAGCCGCGGAACATGCGGTTAGTGTTCTGTTTTGGGGCCGCGAGGAGCGCGTGTTGCCGCTCCTGGTAATAGATAACGCACCGCCGACGAGGCTCCGCCAGGTCGAGGCGCGGATGCGATCCTTTTTTCCGGGATGCGCGCTAACTGTGCAGCAGGTTCCCCAAGCTAATGCCGTGACACTGGGGTTACGCACCTCTGAAGACACGGATTTTCATCGTCCGATCCATGTTGGTTTCGGGCTCACCCAAGTCTTGCCTATCATCGTTGCCGCTCTCTCGGCATCTGAAGGAGATATCCTCCTTGTCGAGAATCCTGAGGTACATCTTCACCCCGCCGGGCAGGCGCTTATGGGGCAATTTCTTGCGGAAGTGGCCAGCGCTGGTGCTCAGGTTGTTCTGGAAACCCATAGCGATCACATTCTTAACGGCGTCCGCCGGTCCGTCAAAGCCCGGTCGCTTGCGCCAGAGCAAGTGGCTATCCATTTTTTCAGACCGCGCGGGGAAGTGGGAGCACAAGTCGTAAGTCCGCAATTGGATAGCAGCGGTAATATTGACATTTGGCCGACCGGTTTCTTTGACCAGTTCGACAAGGACATGAATCATTTAGCGGGCTGGGGAGAGTAGGGTGGATTTGTTGATCAACGATCTATCGTTGCACGGACAGTTTCCAGATGTCCCGTCATTTCGGGAGGCGGTTGTCCGAGTAATGGCAATGCGGCGAACCGCAGGACGTTTCGGCCGTGAAGTGCACTGTCATAGGAACGTCGCAAATTCCAGGGCTACGCATGGATTGACGGTTATCGAGGCAGTCCAGAGGTTTTCCCTTGAAGAGAAGCGGGTTCTTCTTTCCTGGCTAACGCGTTCGGGACCGTTCTGGGAAGACGTTCGAGTCCACAGTCCGGATGATTATTTGGAATCGGGAGGAGCGATCGTCACGGATACCGCCGTGGGAGAAGCCGCTTTCAGCGGATTATATGGGACAGATCGGCGAGTGGTCAGTTTCTCCCCATCGAATTGGATGCTTTCTCCAATTGCGGTATCTTGGATACGTGACGATGGAACTGAAGTCGCAATCGAGGTGGTTAACTTTTTCGAGGCTGCGGAACTGGAAGCAGCTCTCAATATAGCACCGTCATTGGTTAGCTCCTGGGAAGGGATTGGTGCAGTGGCATTGGCGCGATTTTCCCGCTTGCGCTTCGCCCAGGATGCGTTTGATTTCTTGCGGGGACATCCATTCGTTCAAGGGGCCGCTCACAGGATCATGGAGATCCTGAGCACGCTTGACAGAATTCGTGGCTGCATGGAGGATAATGGACAGCTTACCATCGAAGGGCAGCGGTTGTACCAGAGCCACTTCGTCGGAAATAAGGCATGGTTCTCAGACTCCTCCGACAGTGAAAAAAATGACTTTAAGGAGGAACTGACGTTTCGGCATCCAGATATTGGCGGGCAGAAATTATTCTGTACTTGGCACGGCAAGGTCAAGTCGCCGCAGATTCGGATTCATTTCTCATGGCCAGCGTCGGCCGATCAGTGTTTATATGTGGTGTATGTAGGACCGAAGATCACCAAGCGTTAATATAATGTGAGTCACGTGTATCCGGTCATCAGAAGTTATGGATTTTCGCATCGCCGACACCTTCACCGGCAGCCTCGCCCGCCTGACCGGCGACGAGCAGAAGGCTGTTAAGACCACGGCGTTCGACCTTCAGGTCAATCCGGCCAATCCCGGGCTGAGCTTCCACAAGCTGGATGACGCGAGGGACAAGAACTTCTGGTCGGTGCGCGCCAGTGGTGACATCCGCCTTATCGTGCACCGGTCATCCGCGAGCCTGTTGCTTTGCTACGTGGACCACCACGACCGCGCGTACAGTTGGGCCGAGCGGCGCAAACTGGAGACCCATCCCAAGACCGGTGCGGCGCAGTTGGTGGAGATTCGCGAGCGCGTCGAAGAGATCGCGGTCCCGCGGTACGTCGAAGTCGCGTCATCCGCACCGGTGAAGCCGCCGTTGTTCGCTCAGCGGCCCGATGCTGAACTATTGGGCTACGGCATCCCGGTCGAATGGCTCGCGGACGTGCGCCAGGCCAACGAGGACACCCTGTTGGAGTTGGCCGGCCATCTCCCGGCCGAGGCGGCAGAGGCGTTGCTCCAACTGGCCACCGCCGGTCAGCCGGCCATAGCCCGACCGTCGGCAGCCCCCGGCGTTGATCCCTTCGCCCATCCCGACGCCCAGCGGCGCTTCCGCCTCATGGGCGATCTGGAGGAGCTTGAGCGTGCCCTGGAGTACCCCTGGGACAAGTGGACCGTCTTTCTCCACCCGGCCCAGCGTCAGTGGGTGGAGCGCGATTTCGCGGGGCCGGCGCGGGTGTGCGGCTCGGCTGGGACGGGGAAGACGATCGCGGCACCGTCTCGGCATTCAATGGGCCTCAGCCCCGAGTGAGCGTCTTCAAAACCCCGGACGAAGAGGCCAGTGCCGTCGGCGCCTGGATCGGCGAACGTGTCAACGAGGGTGTCGCTTCGCACGAGATCGGCGTCTTCGTGCGCTCCGAGAGTGAACTCGACCGCGCCCGTGAGGCGGTCACCAAGACCAACGTGCCGTTCAAGGTACTGGACGAGCACGTCGAAACGAGCCACGGGCATGTTTCGATTGGCACTATGCATCTGGCCAAGGGTCTGGAGTTTCGGGCTGTCGCCGTGATGGCGTGCGACGACGAGATCGTTCCCTTGCAGGCACGCATCGAGACCGTGACCGACGACAGCGATCTGGAAGAGGTCTACAACACCGAGCGCCGTTTGCTGTACGTCGCCTGCACTCGCGCGCGCGATCACTTGCGCGTCAGCGGCGTCGAGCCGGCTTCAGAGTTCCTTGAGGATATGCAGGCGGTCGATGTCGAGAGATCCAAGCACACTCATTGGTAAGTGCATGTCCGACAGGCTGCAACCCGTGGCCTGCCGTGCCACAATTGCGATGACCAGTCCGCTCCGCCCGGCCCCGTGGAGTGCCGACAACCGTTTTTCGTGTTCTGGTTCCTTGTTGCCCGAGCAGGTGCCCATCATGGCTGAGGTTCTCATATCGCCGCAACGCGCCCGATTGGAAAGTATCGACGTGTTGCGTGGCATCGTGATGGTGATCATGGCGTTAGATCATTCGCGTGATTTTTTCTCCAACTCGCACGCGTATTTCGATCCGATCGATGTCGCTCAGACTAGTGTGGCTTTTTTCCTGACCCGCTGGATCACCGATTTCTGCGCTCCCGTATTTGCTTTCCTGGCTGGATTGGGTGTCTACCTGTCGGCCGCTCGCGGTAAGCCGAAGGCGGTGGTCGCGCGGATGCTGGTAACCCGTGGGCTCTGGCTGGTTTTGCTGGAGCTGACCTTGGTCCGCGTCGCCTGGTACTATAACTTCGACTTCACGCTGCTCAAGGCCGGCGTGATCTGGAGTCTAGGGTGGTCCATGGTCGCATTGGCTGGAATCATCTATCTGCCCACGCGGGTGATCCTGATTCTGGCCTTGTCGATGATTGTTGGGCACAATTTGTTGGACAGCCTGCGGCCCGAAGATTTCGGATCATTCGCGGGTCTGTGGACCGTACTGCACGGCACCGGATATGTTCCACTGTTCGGGGATGTGCGTCTGCTGGTTGTCTACCCGCTCATTCCCTGGATCGGCATCATGGCAGCCGGGTATGGGTGTGGCCCGGCCTCGGGGTGGCCGCAGGGCATCCGGCGCCGGCGGGTGTTCCTGATCGGTCTGGGCATGACCATTGCCTTTGTCCTCATTCGCACGCTCAACGGCTACGGGGATCTGCATCCATGGACCGCTCAGCCGAATCCGGTATTTACGTTTCTGAGCTTTCTGGCCTGCGCGAAATACCCTCCATCCTTGTGCTATGTCCTCATGACCATGGGGCCGGCATTCATACTGCTGGCAGCCCTGGACCGTCCGTCTCTGCCGGGTATGATCCAGCCGTTCGCCATCTTCGGGCGGGTTCCTTTTCTTTTTTATGTCCTGCATTTACCGCTGTTGCACGCCATGGCGATCGCCTGGGCCACCTGGCGCTACGGCGCCGCGCCATGGTTGTTCGCCAACCCGCCGAGCCCGCCCTGGCCCCACGATTTCCATTTTGATCTGGCGCTAACCTACGGCGCCTGGGTGCTGTGCGTACTGTTGCTTTACCCCGTATGCCGCTCGTTCGCCAGGATCAAAGCGACGCGCAAGGATTGGTGGCTTTCTTATCTGTGATGCGGGGGACGGTGCGGGTGGGATCGGAAACTGACCCGCGACGCGACGGGCGCCGACGCAGCCGATCTCTTCCAGCATTGCCAGCAACTCGGCATGGGTGCGTTGCGCGGGGTCGTAGTGAACAGTGATGTTGCCCGCGCGGGTGTTCACGGCCACGGCGTCGATCCCTGTCGACTCACGCAGCCGACCCACCGCCGCCTCGATCTTGCCGGGCTGACAGCGGAAGGACTGGGTCCGGACCCGCAGGCGTCCGGGGACATGATGGCTGTAGCGGCTCATGGCCGGTTGTCCACATAAAATTACAGAGAATACGAACGAGTCTCAACAGCGATACATGCTCCTAACATAAATGAAAATAGGTCGCATTGCGGTTTTCGGGTGACTGCGATATTGGATTGGCGTCCACGCCGGCGAACTCGTCTTGAGCTATCCGGTTGGCGACAGTTGGCATGGCGAGAAGCTCGCCGATGGACGGTTGGAAGTTTGGAAATGACGAACAACCTGTATGTCATCAAAACCAATGGCGGCAGGTACGCCAGGATGCGCGTGTTCGCGGCGGGCGGCGGGATGGTTTCGCTCGAATACGCGAGTCATTACCGGCGTTAGCGCTGAACCATAGCGTTCAATATCGGGAGTATACGGAAAGCACAGTAACGATGCGCTTTTCCGTGTCCTTCCGTCGGGCCTTGATCGTTGTTCCGGCCATGCGGTCTCGTAGGGTGGACAAGCGCAGCGCAGTCCACCAGCGACGGCGCGGGATTCGGTGGACTGCGCTAGCGCTTGTCCACCCTACGGCCGGAACGATGATCAAGGCCGCCGGTTGATTGACTATTGTCAATAGCTATTTGCGATAGTCGCGATTCAGCCAAACGATTTTGCAGACGCAATGGAAAAAACTAAAGTGCATTCAAGCGAATCACCCTGACCGACAACGGAGTCGAAAACCATGACGATCGAAATCAACGCCATTCCCGCCATGCCGCGTCTCAATGAGCCGGCACCAGCCTTTGACGCCCCCACCACTCATGGCCGCAAGACCTTGGAGGATTACCGCGGCAAGTGGCTCGTATTGTTCTCCCACCCGGCCGATTTCACCCCGGTTTGCACCACCGAGTTCATGGGCTTCGCCCGCCGCCACGCGGACTTCCAGGCCATCGGCTGTGACCTCCTGGGCTTGTCCATCGACAGTCATTACAGTCATGTTGCCTGGGTCCGCAACATCAAGGAAAAGTTTGATGTCGAGATCGGTTTTCCGATCATCGCCGACCTGTCCATGCAGGTCGCCAAGGCGTACGGCATGATCCAGCCCGGTGCCAGTGACACCTCGGCGGTGCGGGCAACCTTCGTGATCGATCCCAATGGGGTGCTGCGGGCCATGCTCTACTACCCGATGAGCAACGGCCGCTCGATCGACGAAATTCTGCGCCTGGTCAGGGCCATGCAAACCTCGGATACCCACAAGGTGGCGACCCCGGAGAACTGGCAGCCGGGCGATAAGGTCATCGTGCCGCCGCCGGGTACGGTCGCCGAGGCCGCCGCGCGGGTCGCTGCCGGTGAGCATGAATGCGTCGATTGGTACTTCTGCAAGAAGTCACTGTGAGCGGTCGTCCACGGGACGGGGGCTGACGCGTTGACCAGCGACAGGGGACGCCGCGGCGCTCCTTGTCGCCGGCCGCCTGGAATTCGCCGCGGTCTCCCGCGACGTCTTGAAAAACGGCAGCCAAAGGTCACGTACAGGATCAGACGTGGCGGCCGACGCACGCAGCAGCACCCGCGGCCGTCGACTTAGCCGAATCCAACCGCAGCAGGAGACCGCCCCCGATGATTTCAAAAGACATGGCGACGCTGATCAACGCCCAGATCAACCGCGAAATGTACTCAGCCTACTATTACCTGGGGCTGTCGGCGCAGACTGAAGCGATGAATCTCAAGGGGACCGCGGCTTGGTTCCTGGCCAAGCACGGCGAAGAAATGACCCATGCGTTGAAGATGTTCAGGTACCTGATCGATCAGGATGCCGCCGTGACGCTGAAGGCGGTCCCGGTACCGGAGACCGTGGGGAGCGTGGTAATGGAGATTTTCGAGCGCACGCTCGAACACGAGCGCGGGGTGACCCGCTCGATCAACGACCTGGTCGACCATGCGCTGACCGAGAAGGACCACGCGACCAACGTGTTTCTGCACTGGTTCGTGACCGAGCAGATCGAGGAGGAGGCGACGGTGAAAGACATCCTCGGCCGCCTGCGGATCTTCGGCGATCAAGGCCAAAGCTTGCTGATGATCGACAACGAACTCGCCGCGTTGGCGCAACAGATCAACCAGGCCGCCGCGACGGCCGCGGCCCAGTGACGCACCGCCTACGACCATGAGCAAACAGCCCGGCAAGTGCTGCAAGAAGTACAAGGACGGCAAGCGCTGCAAGGATTGTCCGAAATCCCCGAAAGCAACGGGCACTTCGGTGACCGTCAGCCGCGGACTGCCTCCTTGAGGTGGCGGATGCGCTCGGCGGCCTGCCCGCGCACCCCCGGCGCCTGACTCACGCCGGCCAAGGCGTTGAGCAGGATGCCGATGGTGCTGCCGTTATGGAGGACAGCGCTGGCTACCGGGGAAAGCCAACCGAGCACGGCGCCGCCCAGGATGGCGGTGTTGATGCCGACGGCGAGATTGAAGTTGGTGCGGATGAGCTGCATGGTCCGGCCGGCCAGATCGCGGGCGTCGGCGACCGCGGCGAGGCGGTCATCCAGAAGCACGATGTCCGCGGTGGCGCGCGCGATGTCGGCCCCCCGCGGCATCGCGATGCCGACCTCGGCCGCCACCAGGGCCGGGCCGTCGTTGACCCCGTCGCCGACGAAGGCCACCTGATATCCGGCCTGCTGCAGGGACTCGATGATGCCGGCCTTGCCCTCCGGCGCCATGTCGGCGTAAACCGCGTCCAGACCCAGTTCGCTCGCCAGGGCCTCGGCCTTGGCGCGGCGGTCGCCGGTGATCATGATGAGTTGCTTGATGCCCAACGCCCGCAGTCGCGCGATCGTCTCCCCGGCATCCGCGCGCAAGGTGTCGCGCAGCGCAATCAGCCCCACCGGGCCCTGGTCGTTGCCGACGAAAAGTAGCGTCTTGCCTTCGTCCTGCAACCGGTCGATCAAGGGTTCGTGGGCGTCGAACCGGATGTCTTCGTGTTGCTCCAGGTAATGGCGGCTGCCGATGCGCACGCGTCTGGCCCCGCCCGGAGTGCTGACGTCGGCCGCCAGTCCGTGGGCGACCAGGTAGTCCACCTCCCCGTGGCTAATGTGCTGCAGGTCGCGTTCGCGTGCCGCCTCGACCACGGCCTTGGCCACCGGGTGGCTGGCGTGTTCCTCCACCGAGGCGACCAGGGCGAGCAGCTCGGCCTCGCTGCACCCCGCGGGGTTGAGCACCAGCACGTCGGTGACGATCAACTCGCTATGGGTCAGGGTGCCGGTCTTGTCGAAGACGACGGTATCCACCGCGGCCAGTTGCTCGATCGCCTGGCCGCCCTTCATCAGGATGCCATGGGCGGCGGCGGCGTACATGCCGGACTTGAAGGCGACCGGGGTTCCGAGCTTGAGCGCGCAGGAATAATCGACCAGGAAGACCGCCTGTAATCGGGTCAGGTCGCGGGTGACGGCATAGACCAGGCCGCCGGTGACCAGGGTGAGGTAGACCCGCTGGTCCGCCAGGCGGTCGGCCAGCCGCTGGGTCTCCGACTGCTTGCCCAGCGACTCCTGGATGAAGCGGGCGATCCGCGCCGTGGTGGTGTCAGCGCCGACCTGGGTCGCCGCGATCCGCAGCCGGCCGTCTTCCAGCGTGGAGCCGGCGACCACGCGGCGCGGTGCTTCTTTGCGCACCGGCACATTCTCGCCGGTGACCGCCGCCTGATTGACCAGGGCGACACCGTCGATGACGCGTCCGTCCACCGGAATGGTCTCGCCGACGCCGACCACCACGGTCTCACCCTCCAGCACGGCGTCGCCGGCGACCTGAATCAGGGTGCCGTCGCGTTCGACCCAGGCCATCGCCGGTTCGGGGCGCAGCAACTGGCGCAGCAGCCGGTCGGATTGGCGCTCCGTGCGTTGCTCCAGGTATTCGCCCAGTGCCAGCAGAAAGCCGGTGATGCCGGCGGTATAGACCTCGCCGCGGGCCGCCGCCAGCCCGATCGCGAGGGCATCAAGTACTTCGACCTTGATGCCGCGCCGGATCAGGGTGTCCACCCCGCCGGCGAGGGTCTGGCCCTGGGTCACGAAGGTCAGCAGTTGCTGCATGGGCGGCGTCAGCAGGGGCAGGGCGGCGAGCCCCAGCGCGCTGGTGACCATGGGGGCGATCCCGGCCTCGCGGCCCGCGGTGAGCGGCGGGAGCGGTGCCGGGGGGCAGTGAGCGAGTCGCTCCAGGATCGCGGCGCGGGCCGCCGGTCCGCCCTGGTAGTGCAGGGTCAGACTGGCGGCGGCGCGGTTCGCCCGGACCTGACGCACGCCCGCCATGGCGTCCATCCAGGATTCCAGATGGGCGCCGTCAAGATCCGGGGTGCGCAAGGCCGGAACCCGCAGGCGCAGCCGTCCGGGGACCTCGTGGACCAAGGTGAAGTCAAGGGCGGACCCGGGACCGCACGAAGCCGGGTGATCGGGGCGCGTGCTCACTCCTTGGGGGCGGCTTCGCCCGCGCGGATTTCGGCCTCGGCGTCCTGGAAGCGTTCCTTGATTTCCTCCACCCCGCCCTGCAGCATGGACCAGGCTTTGACGACACCCTTGATGGCGGTGCGCTGGACCGACTCGTTGGTCAGCAGATAGGCGGCCGCCGCCCCGATCAACAATCCCTTGAGGAACCGGTCGTTGGAAAAGTTGAAAAAGGGCGTCGATGACTGATACTGGGACTGATGATAAGACGCCGCGGGATAGCCCGGGTAGCCCTGATGATAGGCGGCCGTGTAACCGCCTTGGCCGTAGCCGGCCGCTCCGTAGCCGCCCTGAGCGGACTGCATCATGGCGGGTTGGCCCTGACCAGTGCCGGGATAGCCGGTCATGCCGGCCTGGCCCGGTCCTTGGCTCGGTCCCGGCATGGGTGCGCCGAACACCTGGGGCTGTTGGGGATACGGGGAGTACTGGGATTGGTTAGACATGCGTGTCTCCGGCGATGCGGACGGTGGATTTCAGGGGCTCGGCCGCCAGGCCGAGGGCATACGTGATCACGGTGCCGGTGATCGGGGTTGCCATCGGCGCGGAGCGGGTCGGGAGCGGATCAGCGCGATTCATGGCACGGAGTCCAGCGTCCGGCTGTTGGGTACCGGGGTTTTCGCTGTATCGCCAGCGGCTGCGACCGGGGCAGGGGCAGGGGCCGCGCGGCGGCGGCTCAGCCACCCGCGCAGCAACAGGACGACCGCGGCACCCACCAGCAGACCCCCGGCGCCCTCTACCAGGTTTTTGGTGACGCCGTGACGTTGACGCTGGGGACCGCTAGACATCGCCGTTCTCCAGTGGAGCGCGGCCCCATTGATCGAGTCCGTAGACCACGCCCGTGCCGACCGCGAACATCAGTGCCAGGCGGAACAATCCCTGTTCGGCGACCGCCGCCGCGACCGCTCCAGCCGTTGCGGTCGCGGCGGCGGCGATTGCCGCCGAGCGGGCAGTCGCCGCCAGGGCCTGACCGGCGCGCAGTTCCCCATCACGGGAACGTTGCAGATTGGCTGCCGCCGCGGCGGAGCCGCCGATCACCCCGCCCAGCAGGGCCATCCGCAACAGGTTGCTGCAAGCCATATCGGCGGACTGCGTATGCGTCTGCGCCGGATAGACCGCGGCAACCGGATAGGCCATGGCCATGGGGTAGGTCGGGTCGTTGGGGTGGTTACTCATGGCTGTTGCCCTGGGTTCCGGCCGCGTTCTCGGCCGCGGTGCGGGTGCGGCTCTTGACCTGATCGACGCCTGACTTGACCGCGTCGCGCGCCCGTACGCTGGACTTGAAGAGTGCGTTCTGAACCGAGTCGTTGGTCAACAACAGGACCACCGCCGCCCCGATCAGCGCGCCTTTCCACAGCTCTTTGTCGTCCAGGTTGAACATCTGCGACAGGCTGGAGAGCCCGTTGCCGCCCCCCGCGAGTTCTTCCATCAACTGGGACATGCCGGCCCCGCGGCCGGCCGGGGCGCTGGACCCCTGACCCTGTGCGTGTCCACCCTGCGGGGCATAGCCCATGGGGGGTGGGGCATAGGGTGGGGCCGGGGGATAGGCGTAAGGCGGCGCCGGGGGATAGGCCTGGGGCGGCCAGGGAGTCTGGGGCATTCCGTAGCTCCACTGGGCGCCGGGATACCCATAGCCGATCGGTCCCTGCGGACCTGGATTGGGCGCGGTCCGGCCCCCGGCCTGATCCTGATAGGGACCCATCCCGGGCGGTAATTGTTGCCCTTGGGTCTGACCCCATGGGGCCTGACCGCCAAACTGGCCGCCTGGACCTTGCGCCGCGGGGGGTATGCCGGCCTGGGTCTGGGCCTGCGCGGGTGGGGCATTTTGGCCCCATGGGGCAGTGCCCGGACCAGGGTTGGGATTGGTGCCGGGTCCCGGTCCATTCCCGCTGCCGAGGCCCTGACCGCCCATGGCACCGACCCCTCCCGGACCTTCGCCTTGGACCGGGCCGCCCCCTGATCCGTTTCCGTTCTCGCACATAATCGTTCTCCTGTGTTGAAAAAAGGTTCGTCAGGTTCCGGTGAACAGGCCCAAGACCAAGGCGGCCGCCATGTCCTCGTCGCCCAGGATCAGGGTCTCCCACCAGTCCGGGTCCAACCGCTCGGGGTCATACGCGATGATCAGCGAGGCCGCCGCCGCGTTTAGTCTGATGCCGTTGATCCCCGGCACCGTGTCGAGCCAGTCGACGGCCTGATCAGGCGTCAACTCCTGCATCGCGGCCCATTCCTGGATGATCGGCCCCAAGCGCAGCCGGATCCGTCCGGGGATGTGATGGACGATGCTCAACCCCTCGCGGAGTCGGAGCAGGTCACTGAGGTCTGGAAGGTCGGTCATCCGCGGCCAGGTTCCTATCGCGTGATTGAAGTTGCAGATATAGTAATCATTCGCATTCAGATTGACAAGGGGATGAGACGCGTTATCATTCAACTCGACAAATGCACTTGCCAGCCAGCCGGGATAAGCCCCACGCCAGCCGGAAACCCTCAATTGTTCAGAAGGCGACCGGCATGATGACCGATCTCGAACCCCTGACCAGAACCGAGACGCGGCCGTCGGCTCCGACGCTTCACGGTGCCTCGTTCGCCGCCCCCGTGGCCATCCCCGAGCCGCCCCGCACCAGCCGGCGCAAGCTCTGGGAGATTCCTCACAAGTACCACTGTCCGGTGATCGGCACCTGTCTGGAGGTGGGCGAGTTGCGGCGCATCGCCGAGCGGGTGCGGATGGAAACCGACGAACCCTTGAGCGATTACGAGGTCCATCTGAATTTCGTCGGCGCCGCCGACAGTAAGAACACGCTTTCCGTTGCAACCCACAAGGTCCTGGAGCGCAAGTACGCCGCGGCCGTGGCCCGCTTCGCCAAGGTGCGTGAGCGCACCTTGCTCATCGCTTTGTGGCGCGAGGCGCTGGCCGACGGCGGCGTCCCCGGCGCGCTGTGGGCCGTGGTGACTCATGCCCGCGCCGACGCCGAACTGCTGGCCATGGCCTATGGCGACGTTCACATGCTGTCGCATCAGATCGGGGCCGGGCAGCGGGTGGATCTGGCCCGTCTGGCCCAGACCCGGACCGAACTGGCTGACTTGCAGGCCCGGCATGCGGCGACCTTGCGACGGCACGCCCGTGACCTGGCGACGCGCGATCGCGAATTGGCCGCGTTGCGTGCTACGGTGGTCGAGATGGACGCATTGCGCGCCGAGTCGGTGCTGCTGCGCGAACAAGTCACGGCGCTGGAATCCGGTCGGACTGTCGCCGGCCTGCGGACCGCGTTGGCGGAACTGGAACAGCGCCAGGCGGGCCTGGAGCGCGAGCGGGTTCAAGCCGTGGCGCAGGCCGCGGACTGGCGGGAGCAGCACGCGACGGCGGCGGCGCAAGCGGCCGAACTGCACGCCAGCCTGGCCGAGCACCGCGCCGAGTTGCGGCTCTTGGAGGATCTCTTGCAGCAGGACCTGGCGCCCTGCGATGCCTGCACCGAGAACGCCTGCGGGAATGGTCCCGACCTGGGCGGTCGGCGGGTGCTCTGTGTCGGCGGCCGTCAGGCGCTGAGCGGACATTATCGGGCGCTGGTCGCCCGTCTCAACGGCGCGTTCGAACGTCACGACGGGGGCTTGGAAGACAGTTCCCAGCGCCTGACCGCGATGCTCGCGGCGGCCGACGCCGTGCTGTGCCCGGCCGACTGCGTCAGCCATGCGGCTTACTATCGTGTGAAACGTTTTTGCAAACGCCACGGTAAGCCCTGTGTGCTATTGAGCAGCTCCGGGCTCTCGGCCTTCGCCAGGGGGCTGGAGACTTTGGCCTTACCGCCGACCACTAGGTTGAAAGACAGTGAGCATCCCTGAGCGCGTGCGCTTCGAGATCCAGCGTCACCCGCGCATCGGCTTCAACATCCTCAACCGGCTGCCGACCTTTCATGAGGTCGCGACCATCGTACTGCACCACCACGAGCGCTTCGACGGCAACGGCTATCCGGGTCGGCTCGCCGGCGAGGCCATTCCGCTGGAACAGCTTCGTCGATTTCCTGGCCGCGCTCGCCGTGGTCGCGCCGCAGGACTATCATCCGGAGACCCATCGCTTCCGCTTCGACCTCAAGCGCACCGACGCCCAAGGCAGACGACTGGGCTATTGCCAGGACGCAATGCGCGTCAAGCTCACCCCGTCCGCGGGCAAAATGCGCAAGGGGGAGGGTCGATGCGACGTGCCGATCCACGCGACTCAACCGGCGCTGACGGGTGGATAAATTGCGGGCTTGGTCATCGTTCCAGCCGGCGCGTCGGTCCGCACAGCGGACGACGCTAGGGCCGCGATCCGTAGGGTCTGCTGTGCGGACCAGCGGCCTCGCTGTCAGCGCGATGGCCGGGATAATGTCAAGGCCCAAAACGCCTGCCGGTTGTGACGGAAATCGCCTCCGGCTCCATCCGGGACCCTGGCGAACTGAGCCGGCTCTCACGCTCCCGCGTGGGAATAAAGTCGCGCCGTTGCGGCGTCGCGTGGGATCACCGGCCGCTGGAGCGGCCGGACGGCATTCCCATGCTGGAGCGTAGCAACGAGAAATCATTCATCCTCAGCGTCAATGCCATTCAGTGAAGCGCCGACGGCACGGCTTCTCGTTCCCACGCTCCGCGTGGGAATGCCGGGCGGGCGCTCCGCGTCCGGTCTTGGCGCCGGACGCGGAGCGCCCGCACGTGCTCCCACGCAGGAGCGTGGGAGCCAGAATGCGCTATCCAACGCGCCATCAGCCTGCCTGAGGGGACCGGTGAATTCGCCGCCAGTGTCCGTGCTTCACCGCATCCTAGGTGGCCTCGACATCGACAATGATGCTCGCGGCCTGGTCGGGCTTCAGGTAGAGCCGCAGGCCGTCCGCGCTGGTGACGACGATGCAGTCGCGGCCGTCCTCGTTGCCGACGGCGAGGTCGGGGCCGACATTCTCGAGCGTCAGGACGCTGCCGGGGCGGATGCCCAACGCGGCGATCTGCTCGCGGGCGCTGTCGCCGCCGAGGATGGTCGCGACCGTGAAGGGATGGCCCTTGCGGGCGTTGGCGAACTGCATTTCGCGGCCGTCCATTCCGCCCCACAGTTTGGCGGTCATCCCCTCGGTCAGATACAGCCGGTGGTGTTCGCCGAGGCGCACCGTGTAGCGCATCGGCGGAATTTTGCGCAGCAGCTGGATGCGGTCAAACTCGCACAGTCCCAGCGTGCACAGGGCCTGCTGCAGGTCGGTACCGGCGGTGAACCCCTCGATGTGGCCTTCCTCGCCCGGCAGCATCTCGATGACCGGGGTCTTGTGCCCATCGTCGTGATGGACGATGACCTTGGCGGCCATGCCCGCCGACAGCGTCGCCTCCCCTTTGGGGCCGCGCACGCGCACCGGCGACAGCGCGACCTCCTCATCCTCGCGTCGCAGAATGCAGCCGGGGTAGAGGCCCATGCGCCGGAGCCGATCGCCGAGACCCGGTTTCAGCACCGGCCCGAGCCGGAGTTGCTGGTCCACCGGGGCTCGATCAAGCGAGATCTGCATCGCGTACCTCCGCGTCGTGGTCGTGGCCATCGGAATGCACCGCCCGGCGGTGCGCGGCGGGCGGCGGCAGCGCCGGGGCGGACTGATCGCCGCCGCTCAGGGCTGACCGGCCGCGGCCCTCCCGGTCAGTGCCGCGGGCCAGCGCCGCGTAGCCGAGGATGCCGACCGTGCTGCCGTTATGGATGGTGGCGGCGGCCACCGGCGGCAACACGCCGCCGACGGCGAGCGCCATGGTCACTGAGTTGATACCGATGGAGGCCATGGCGCTGCGCCGCAGCACCGCCTGGGTGTGGCGCGCGGTGGCGACGGCCGTGACCAGCGTGCCCAGGTCCGGACGCATCAGGATGACCTGCGCCGCCTCGCGGGCGAGATCCGCGCCATTCGGCATACTGATGCCCACGTCGGCGCTGACCAGCGCGGGGGCGTCGTTGACGCCATCGCCGAGGAAGGCGACGCACCGGCCTGCGGCCTTCAGGCGCTGCACCGCGGCGGCCTTGTCCTCCGGCTTCAACTCCCAGTGCACGGCGTCGATGGCCGGCAGCGCGCGGACCAGGGCCCGAGCGGCGTCCCGGTAGTCGCCGGTGAGCACGACGGTGCGGGTGATTCCGAGTCGCTTGAGCTCCGCCAAGGCCCAGGCCGCCTCCGGGCGGATGCGGTCGATCAGCGCGATCAGCCCCACCAGCGCACCGTCGCGCGCGACATACAGGAGCGACTTGCCCGCCGCGTAGAGCGCCGCCCTGTGCCCATCGGCGGCGCCGCAGTCCACGCGTTCGTCGTCCTCCAGGAAATGCCGGCTGCCGACCAATACGCGGCTGCCATCCACGTAAGCCGATACGCCGTGAGCCACGATGAAGTCCACCTGGCTGATCGGCGGCAGCGCCAGCCGTCGGGCCGCGGCCGCGGCCACCACGGCGCGCGCGACCGGGTGCTCGTAGTGCTCCTCGGCACCGGCGGCCAGGGCCAGCAAGTCCGCCGCGTCGAGGTCGCCGAACGGGATCAGGTCCGCCACCCGCATCTCGCCGGTGGTCAGGGTGCCGGTCTTGTCGAACACCAGGGTGTCCACCCGGTCCAGGCTCTCCAGCGCCTGGGCGCCCTTGAACAGCACGCCGGCGCGGCTTGCCGCGTACAGGTTGCTGCGCACCGCCACCGGGTTGGAGAGCTTGATGGCGCAGGAATAGTCCACCGTCAGGACGGCGGCGGCACGCGTCAGGCTGCGGGTCAGCGCAAGCACGCCGAGGCTGACCGCGAAGGTCACCGGCGCCAGCCGGTCCGCCAACCGGGTGCTGCGCTCCTCGCCCGCGGAGCGGGTGCGCAGCGCTGTTTCCAGGAAGCGGTTGATGCGGGCCATGGAGGTGGCCGCGCCCACTTGCTCCACCTGAATGCGGATGTGCCCCTCGTGGATCACCGCACCGGAGAGCACCGGACTGCCGGGCTTGACCGGCACCGGCAGCGACTCGCCGGTGAGGCTCGACTGATCCACCGCCGCCTCGCCCGCCGCGACCGTGCCGTCCACCGGGATCAGTTCACCGGGACCGCAGAGCACGGTATCGCCGATCTCGACCTCGCCGATCGGTACCTTGGTCTCGGCACCGCCGCGCAGGATCCACACGGTGTCGGTTTGGGGCCGTAACAGGCTCTTGAGCAGATCGTTGGAGCGTTGCTCCGAGGTGGCCTCGACAAAGGCGCCCCAGTCGAGCTGGGCACCGATGGCATTGGCCGTGAAATAGTCGCCGCGCAGCAGTGACAGCAGTTTGGCCGAGCCGTCCAGGACCTCGACCTTGACCCCATCCGTGATCAGAGTCGCGACGCCTTGCGCCATGGTGGGCAGGGCCAGATACCAGCTCACCACCACGCGGAGCGGCAGCGGCATCCAGGGCGTGGCCAGGGCCAAGAGGGAGCTGACAATGGCGCGGAAGGGGTCCGGCGGCTGGTCGCGCACCGCGTCCACGCGCCAGGCATCGTCCGGGATGTTCGTCAGCGCTTCCAGCACGCGCGCGCGGGTGCCGGGTTGGCCGTCGACATCGACGATGACACTGCGCGCGCGCGGGTTGATGCGCACGGCGGCGACCCCCGTCAGCGCCGCCAGCAGGGCCTGCAGATAGGCCAGGTCCAGGCAGGGGTGGGCGATCACCGGTCCGCGCAGCCGCAGCCGCCGCGGCTGCTCACTGACGACGTGAAAGACGGCGTTGGGGACAGGTCGACAGGTACGGGTGGACAACGGGCGGACCTCCGTCAAAGGTTCTGCGCGCCGGTTGCGGAACCGGTGCGGTCGTCGTCGGCGCCCGGCGGGCGATGCGCCAACAGCCGCGCGGAGTTGGTCAGGATCCCGGCGGTGTGCAGGATGTGGATCAGGCCGCCGAAAGCCGGCCCCAGCACACCCGCGGCGCCGAGGGCGATGCCGATTAGGTCGGTGCCGATGGCGATGCCGTAGTTCTGATCAGCGGTGCGCAGCGTCGCCCGGCTCAGCGCGCGCAGCGCCGCGAGCTTGCGGATATCGCTGTCGACAATGGCGATGTCCGCCACCTCCACGGCGACCTCCGAGCCGCCGGCACCCATGGCGATGCCGATGTCGGCGCCGGAGAGAGCCAGCGCATCGTTGACCCCGTCGCCGACCATGACGATGGTGCCGCGCGCCTCCCGCAGCGTGGCGACCGTGCGCGCCTTGTCCTCGGGCAGGAGTTCGGCGAAGCAGTCGTCGAGCCCCAGTTCCGCGGCCAGCGCCGCGGCCGGTGCGAGCGCATCGCCGGAGATCAGCACGAGATGCTCCACCCCGTCGGCGCGCAGCGCGGCCAGAGTCTCATGCACACCGGGGCGCAGTTGATGACGGATGCCGAGCAGGCCCTCCAGCCGGCCATCCACGGCCACGTAGACCAGGGTCAGCCCGAGCGCGTGCAGGCGCTTGGCGTCGCGGTCGAAACCGCGGGCCCGGATGCCCTCGGCGTCCAGCAGCCGGCGATTGCCGAGCAGCACTTGGTGCCCGTCGATGGTCGCCTTCACGCCGTGACCCAGGATGTGCTCGCTGGTGCAGTGTGGGCGCGGCTCGATGCCCAGGGCGTCGGCATGGGCGACGATCGCCCGCGCCAGGGAGTGGGGATTATGCAGCTCGGCCGACGCGGCCCAGCGCAGCACCGCCGGCGCATCGGCGGCGATCACCTCGGCCACTTCCGGCGTCTCGGTGGTCAGGGTGCCGGTCTTGTCGAAGCACCAGACCCGCGCGCCGGCCAGGTGTTCGAGCGCGGCACCGCCCTTGACCAGCATCTGGCGGCGCGCGGCGTTGTGAATCGCCGCGCTCACCGCGGTGGAGGCCGCGAGGATGGTGGAGCACGGACAGGACATGATCAGCATCACGGTAAAGGCGCGCGTGATGCTTTGAGTCAGCACCAGGGTCCCCAGGGTCATCAGCGTGCCGAGCTTCAGCAGGCGCGCGGCCAGCACGTCGGCCCGCTCCTGCAAGGGCGCTTTGCCGTCGAGCGAGGCGTCCACCAGCGCCGCGACCCGCGCCAGATAGGTCGCGTCGCCCACCGATTCGGCGCGGATCAGCAGCCGCCCCTGCTCCAGATAGCTGCCCGCGTAAACCTGTTCGCCCGGCGTCTTGAACACCGGCTCGGCGCGCCCGCTGATCACCGCCTCGCTGACCTCGGCCGCGCCGTCCTCGACCGTGCCGTCTACCGGGATCTTCTCGCCGGTGCGCACCACCACCAGCGCGCCGCGCGCGAGCGCCGCCACCGGCACGGCGATTTCCGTTTCGCCGATCAGCACCCAGGCGTCCTTGACCGAGAGCGCCAGCATGTCGCGAATGGCGCGCCGCGAGCGCTCGCTGACATACTGTTCCAGCAGGCGCCCGCCGCGCAGCACATAGATGATCTCGAAGGCGGTCATGGCCTCGCCGAAACCGATCGCCAGCAGCAGCGAGAAGGCCAGGAACTGGTGAATGGTGAAGCGCTTCTCGACGACCGTCTCGTGCCAGGCGTCGCGCAGTAGCGGCAGCGCGGCGACCAGCGCGACGAGGCCGGTCAGACTCAGCGCACCGCCGGCGAGCGGACTTTTGAGAACCAGGCTGCGCACCAGCGCGAACGCGAGATAGCCGGTCAGCAGCACGAAGCCCAGCACCCGCATCGGCCAGGGACTGCGGCCGGAACGCGCCGTCGGCGGCGTGGAGCGGCAGGCCCGGCACGCCACGGTTGCGGTTTGCGGCCGCGGCGGCGGGTTCGGGCACAGGGCCGCCGCCGGGCGGGGGACCGCTTGCCCCAACAGCGTTTCCAAGGCCGCCGCGATGCGCTCGCGGGCGTCGGGGTCGCCGCACGCCCAGCACACCAGCAGCGAACCGCAGGCCGGGTTGATCCTGATCCGCAGCACACCCTCGGTCCCGCTGAGCGCGCGGTGCACCGCGTCCGCCAACCGCCGATCACGGCGCAGTGCGGAAACGCCGAGACGCAGCCGCCCAGGGATGCTGTGACGGACCTCGATCATCGCTTGACACTCCGGCGCGTTCACGCTAATGCGAATAAGAATACGAATGAGAAAGAATGCGGTTGTTGGCCGCGCGGCGCATTGCGAAACCGCAAGGCGGCGTCGACCGGGAGCGTCGGCGGGGCGCGGCCACCGGTGCGGTTCACAACGCGCACACCGCGTTTCGGAACTGCTCCAGCGCGCGTGCCGCGGACCGGCGCCCGGCGGATCCGGCAATCACGGCCGGCGTCAATGGGATGGCCGCGCGGGCGGCGCCGCGCCGCCCGGCGGCCATGCGGTCAGGGGATCAGTGGCCAGCGCCAGGCCGGCTTCCAGGCCCAGTCCGGTGAGCAGATTCAGCACCCCGGCGGGCAGCGCGGCGGCGGCCAGTCCGAGCCGGGTGAGCAGCCGCACCGGCAGTCGGCGCGCCTCGCAATACAGCAGCAGTACCACCGCGACATGACCGTCGCCGAGCAGCGGCGCCAGGCACTCCCAGGCCGTGTCGGGGTCGGCGTCGGCACAGCGCGCCAACCGCAGTACCGCGGGTGCGCGGGGGACCGCCTGATCGGCGGGTGGCGGGCGCAAGACCGGGCACCCAGGCGCCGCATCGGCGGTCGCCGCCCGCGGGTGAGCGGGATTGACTCCGCCGCGTCCCACCGCGGGGCCGGGGCAGCGGGGCGGAGGCTCGGTCCGGTCCCAGGCCTCGGCAAACGTCAGCACCGGGGTATGCAAGGCAACCGCCCGCGGGACCTCGGCCAAGGCCGCGGCACGTCCGTCCGCGCCCAAGCGCCGCCAGGGGCGCAGTGCCGCGGCCGCGGCGGCCGCCGCGTGCGCCACATCCGTCGCTTCGGCCCGCGCCACGCGGCCTGCCCGGCCGGAACCCGGTGCCGCCAGGCTCAGCCAGCGCCCGCCGACAGGCGGCGCCCAGCGGCCGGCGATGAAGTTCTCGAACATGAAAGGGGGCAGAGCCAGCGGCGAGCACATAAGGATTGACAGCAAAAAATGAGAACAAGACGCATTCGTATTATTGTCCGGATCTTGGCGATCGTCAAGCCTGTGCCAACGGCGCCGGTCCTGGTGTCTCGGTCGTTGTCGTTGTCGTTGTCGTTGTCGGATTGAGCGGCGTTGTCGATTACGACAACGACAACGACAACGGACCGGGCTGCCACAGCGTCCGTCGGTTTGGACTACATTGCGAATGAGAACGCTTCACAATACACTTGGAATCTTTCCGGTAACCGCTGCGTCGAGACAGTCGCTATGATCGAGATTCGCCATCAAGTACCGGGCCGCGTGCGGCTTCGGATCAGGGCCATCGGACGGGAACCCGCGCTCGGGGCGCGGCTGGTGACCGCTCTGCGGGCCGAGCAGTGGGTGCGCGAGGTCCGCGCCAATCCGGTCTGCGCGAGCATCGTGATCCACTACGAGCCGGTGCGGTTGGATGCCGCGGAGCTGAACACCCGGCTGCGCCGGCTGCTGGAGCGCACCGCCGCACCGCTCGCCGCCGTACCAACCGCACCGGTCAGGGGGCGTGCCGCTGCCCGTAGACCAGGCGCTGCGCCGCCGCGACGCCCCGCGGAGCGCCCCCGCCGCGCAACCGGCACGGCGCGCCGGTCGCCGGACTGCGGCTTGCCGGCCCCCCTGTGCCGACTCAACGCCTGGGTGATCTCCTCGATGATGCGCACGACCTGGCGTTGCTGGTGGCAGGGATTCGCGACCCCGCGAACGGCGCCGCGGGTTCGGCGCTCGTTCGCGCACGCGGCGTTGGCCGCGGCGCGCGAGCGGCTGTCGGTGCTGCACCGCTCGGCGCTGCGCTCGCTGCGCCGGCCGCGGCCGCGGCCGGCGCCGGGCGCGCGGGCGCTGCCCGCTCCCCCGGCGAAGCGCGGGCTGCCCGCTGCCTTGTTGCGCTAGCAGCCTGCCGGCGCGCCACCCAGGTGGCGTTCAAAACCGATGAAAAGGCTGATAAATCGCTGTAAGAACGGCAACGAACCCGGCGCTTCGCGCCGGGGCCGACAGGCTGTCGGCGGTCCCGGTCGCCACCTTGCAGCGACAGAGTGGTTGCCGCGGCGACTACTTGCCCAATCTCACCCGCATGCGGCGACAGGCGCGGCGGCGGCCAAGCCGGCGGCAGCGCCCGCAATGGCCGCCGGCGCCTGGGGTGTTGCCAACATCAGCAGGGCCAGGACGATGGCGGCGCTGAGCACGGCCGGACCGATCGAGTGGATGAAGCGTCGCGCGCGGGCGCGCTGCTTGCCGGTCGCGCGGTCCGCGCGCGGCATGGTCTGGAGTTCGCGCGGCGCGGACCGGGGCGCGCGGCTGGCGAGTGTCTCTGCGGGTGTCATGGGATACCTCCGTGGGGCTTTCCGAAACAACAGCGCCCGCGCGCGGGCGCATTCGAGCCGCAAGCGGCGCTCACCCCGCCACGCGCTCCAGCGCGAGCGCGAAGGCGGCGAGCCCGGAATGCGGCACCAGGACATGCGGCTTCGCATGGTGTTTGCAGTAACGCTTGGTGCGGTAATACGCGGCGTGGCTGATGTAATCGGTCGCGCAGATGACCGCGTCCGCGCCGGCCAGCAGCGCCTCCAGTCGGCGGTCGCAGTCCTCCAGACCGCCGTCGTGGTGACCGAAGCGGCCATTCGAATCCGCGACCAGGCGGGCGAGGTGCTGCACCTGGGGCCGCCGCCCGCCGACACACAGGATCAGGCGGCCGGCCAGATCGCGGCCGGCCTGATCGCAGCCGCACCCGGCGTTGGGGCAGTCCGCGCAGGGATTGGTGCCGGAATCCGCCAGGGCCGCGGCCAGCAGGCGCTCGAGAGCGGCGCTTTCCGCGGTCTTTTCGGCGAGCTGTTGCTCGCCGATCCCGGCGCGCGTGAGCGCCTGGGTCGCGGCATCCCGTGCCCGGACGGCGTCGGCCTCGGCGGCGGCGCGGCGTTGGTCAGCCAAGGCCAAGGCGCTTTCCAGCGCGGCGATCCGTTGCGCCGAGTCGTTCGCCGCCAGTTCGGTCTCCAGGGCGGCGATCCGGGCGGCGCGCACGTGCTCGCGCTCCAGGCTGACGGCCAGGGCCGCCTCGCGTTCGGCCAAGACTCGCTCCAGGTCGTGAATCAGCGCCTCGCGCTCCTCGCTCTGGCGGCGCGTGCGCGCATAGAGCGCATCGAAGTCGCGGCGCAGTTCCGCCAGCTTGGCGAGCGTGTCCGCGAGCCGCTTGAGATCCGCCCGGTTCCCGGCGCCGACCTGGTGCGAGAGCATATGGACCTCCTCGAACGCCAGGGATTGCACCCGGGCATCGGCCTGGGGGTGAGTCATCAGCGCCCACAAGGCCCCGGCGATCTCCCCACGTGCCACGCAGTCGCTCCATAGTTCGAGCAGCGCCGCGGCGTCGCGCGCCCGCTCGAAGCGCTTGATGATCCCCTGGAACCGCCGCTCCAGCGCCTTGTAAGTGGCGAGCGACAGGGAGTTGCGATCGGCGGCGGCGGCGACGAAGCTCACATGGACTTCGAAATCGCTGGCTGATTCTCTGGTGCGGGCCGCATGGCGCTGGCCGATGCGCCGCAGTTCCGCGACCTCGAGACAGGTGCCGATCACCGGGCAATGGAATTCCGGCGGGATCTCCCACAGCTTGCGGCGGGCACGCCGGGGCAGCGGGCGCGGTTGCTCGTCCGCGGTCGAGTCCACCGCGAGCGGTGGCGCATTGGTCGGCACGACCTCCGGCACCCAGGCCCCGGCGAGACCGGGCGACACCGCGGTCGCGCCCTGGGATGCGGCGGCGTGGGGGAGGTCCAGCGCGAGCGCGGGGCGGCGCGCAAGGATCTCAGCCACCGCTTCAGCCGCTGCCGGGTCTGCCGTCTCCTCCTGATCCGACGCGTGCCGTTGGCCGCACGCGCAGGCCTGGTTGGGATGGCCGCCGGTCCCGTCGGCGCGGCCGTGCCGCCCCGGATCGACGGCGCCCCGCTCGCCCTTGGTGCTCAACATGGCCTGGCCTCCTTCAATCGAGCAGCGCGTTGATCAGGATGCGCCACAGCGGCGACTCCTGACCCGAGCGCGTCGGCACGGCGTCGAGCAACGCCAGAGCCTGGCCGTCCTCGTCGTAGAGCCGCAATTGCCGGCGCGGAACGGCCCCGGGTCCTGGTCCTGGATCAGCACCCAGGCGGAATCGACGGCGCCGGGGTCGAGTTCGAAACACGTGTCATCGCCCAACAGCCGCATCCGGCCCTGCGCGCGCCGCATGCTATGAAAGACATCGGTCAAGCCATGGACCACGCCCGCATTGCCGGTGGTGACCCGCACCGGAACGGACTGTTCGGTCAAGGCCTCCAGGAAGTAGGGGACGACCGCGGGGTCGATCGCGATGGCCCGGCCGCACCCGCGCAGTCGGGCATCGTCCAACCGCAGCCAGCCGCACAGCTCGGCGATGTCGGCGAAATCGGGCGCGGCCGGATCGCTCGGACGGGCCAGCGCCTGCCAGCGGACCCGGCGGACCTCGACCGGATGGGGCGTACGGGCGACGGAGCCCAGCCGCTCGTCAGGCTCCGCCGGGTGCGTAAGGTCGTGGGCACCGGCGGGGATCGCCGGTCCCTGATCCGCGCCATAGGTCCCCAGCAGTGCGCGCAGACCGAAGTTCGCGCTGTCCTTGGCCAGGTTGAGCGTCAGCAGGGGAGCGCCGAACGCATCTTCCATCCGCAATCCCCGCGGTGGACCAAAATCGGGATGCATCGTCGCGGCTGTCGATGCGGGCTCGGGGCGGAGCGCATACAGGCGGTCGAGGAAGAGGCCGAGCATCAGCCGCCGATCGCGGGCCACCGCCACCGCGTCGCCGACGCGGATCGCGGGGAGGGCGCCGAAGTGCGCCAGCCGCACCTGCTCGGTGCCGGACTCGATCCGGACCGGACCGAGGCACCCCAGGTCCCACAGGATCTCGGCCCAATGCCCGGCATAGCGAACCGCGGGCGGCGGCACCGGGGACGACTCCGGCAAGACGCGAGCCGTCCGTTCGGGACGGGGGCTCCCGAAGGCCGACGCAAGCGCGATGACTGAACTCATAGTTCGATGCTCCGATGGATTGACGGACGTGGCGCAGGGCGCGGGCGGCCCGCTCAGGTCCCGGCGCTGCCGTGCTGCGCGGCCAGCCAACGCCAATGGACCGCCAGCCGCTGATAGGCGCAGAAGAGCGCCGGATCGTCGTTCTCCGGATGCAGGCACAGGGCCTCGATATGACGGACGACCGACTGAGCCAGCGCCGCGGAGCGGGCGCGCACATACTCCCGGATCAGCGCGCTGACTCGCCGTTCCAGTGTCTGCGGCTCGATCAGGGTCAGGTCCGACGCCAGCGCATCGGCCAGGTCCGGCGCGGCAAGCGGCAATGAAGGGTCGGAGGCTTCCAACAGGATGCTGCGGTCGATGCTGATCATGGCGCGGGTCTCCTCAAGTGCGGACTGACATAATCGCAAATAAGAACGATTCGCATTCATAGTAGGAGGCGTGGAGCACGCTGTCAAGGTGCCGGTGCATTCCCGCGCAAGTCCAATTACGGGCGGCATCGCGCGGCCCTTGGTGTGATACGGCGCGCGCGCGACCGCCGGGGTCCCCGACACCGCGCGGTGCGCCTTATCCACCTGATCGCGGGGCCGGTTTCTTAGGGTCGATCTGCGCAGCGCATCCACCATCAGCCTTGCCGCCGACGGCGGCCACTTGACGGCCGCCGCGGACAAGAAATAGAATGAGAATCGTTCTCATTACGAATGGGTAACGACTGTGGCGCCTTTTCCGCATCCTTGCGAGCCCCGGCGGTCCGCGGCCTCGCCGGACGCCCCCGCGGCGGACACCGGTCCGGGCCGGCCGCGCGGTGCGGCCGACACCGACCGGGCCGGGCCGGCCCAACCTCCGACCGCCCGGTGCCCGCGCCGCGCGCGGCCGGGTCGCCGCCCCGTCCGGGCGGCACTGCTGGCACTGCTGTGCGGGCTCGCCGACGGCGCGGGCGCCGAGGCCGATAGCCGGGGCGGGGTGGCGGTGCAGGCTGGTACCGCCCCGGGGGGCACGCTGCTGACCGTCGCCGTGCTGCCGGATGAGCAAACCCCGTTGCTGCGCCTGCCGCCGACGCTGTCCGCGGCGGCCGGCGGGAGGAGGGGGCAGCGCCTGTTCGCCGCCGACTGGCTGCGCGACCCGCCGCGGCCCGCGGTTCTGGGCCCCGACTTCGACCGCGCGGGCTGCCTGGCCTGTCATCGGGAAGGGCTGGCGCGGGCCGCCGCGGCGGCGCCCGCCCCGGAACCCATCGTGCGGCTGTTGCGGGTCGCGGATCGCGCCCGTTTCGGCGGCCAGCTCAGCAGCGCGGCCCTACCGGGCCGGCCGCCCCAGGGCCGGCTCGTGCTGCGCTGGGAGGAGCACGACGGGCAGTTCGCCGACGGCACCCCCTATCGGCTGCGCCGACCCCTGATCAGCGTGCGGCTCGGCGACGGCGACGACGACGGCGCCCTGGGTCCGGTTGGCCTGCGCATGCCCCCCGCGCTCTTCGGCTGGGGGCTCCTGGAGGCCATCGACGAGACCGTGTTGAACACCTTGGCCGACCCCGATGACCGCGACGGCAACGGTATCAGCGGCCGCGTCAACCGGGTGCCGGACCTGACCACGGGCCGGCCGCGGGCCGGTCGCTTCGGCTGGAAAGCGGAGCAGCCCAGCCTGCTGCAGCAGACCGCCGCCGCCCTGCACAACGACATGGGCATTACCACGTCCCTGTTCCCCGACCCCGCCTGCGGCGCGGCGCGCGCGGCCTGCCTGCCGGAACTCGGCGACGCCGACCTGGCGCTCCTGGTCGAGCATCAGCGTTGGTTGGGCGTCCCGGAGCGCCGCCGCCCCGAGGCGCCGCAGGTGCTGCGGGGTCAGACCCTGTTTGATGAGATCGGCTGCGGCGCCTGCCATTTGCGGGTCGTCATGACCGGGCGGGACGCCGCGCCGGGGCTCGCCGACCAGATCATCTGGCCCTACAGCGACCTCCTGCTGCACGACCTGGGAGCGGACCTGGCCGACCCGGCGAGCGGCCCCGAGGACACCATGGCCCGCGAATGGCGCACCGCGCCCCTCTGGGGCATCGGTCTGCTCCAGGAGCGCCTGCCCGCCCGCGGACTGCTGCACGACGGCCGCGCCCGCAACCTGCTGGAGGCGATCCTCTGGCACGGCGGCGAGGCGGCGCCGGCCCGCGACCGCGTCAAGGCGCTCGACCGCACCCGGCGGGCCGCCCTGCTCGCTTTCCTGGAGTCCCTGTGAGCGCGCGGCGCGGCCCGCCGGGACCGCCCTGATTCCCCGGTTACCCACCCGTCAACCCAACGCCCGAACCGCAGGAGATGCCCGTGCCGAAGTCGATCCGCGCCCTATCGGAAATCACGTCCGAAACCACGTCCGCCACCCCCTCCGACACCTGGCCCGAAGGCCGTGCGGACGCCGTGCCCAGCTCCTGTCGGCCCGTCATCGCGAGCGGCGCCGCGCCGCTGCGCACCGGGCTCGCGCTGGCGCTGCTGGCCCTTGCGGTCGGCACCCCGACCGCCCGCGCCGACCTTACACTCGCCGCCCAGAGCGGCTGTCTGGCCTGTCATCAAGTGGACAGCAAGATCCTCGGCCCGGCCTACAAGGACGTCGCGGCCAAATACCGGGGCGACGCCGCCGCGGCGGCCATGCTCGACCGTCGATGAAGGCGACTACCCGGCCGCGCTGAAAAAATTCCTGCCTGAACTGGAGCAGATGGATCTCACGGGCACCCGGGTCGCCCTGTTCGGCTTGGGTGATCAGGTCGAATATTCAATGGAGTTCGCCGATGCGCTCGGCATGCTCCATGAGCAACTGGAGACGCGCGGCGCCGAACTGGTCGGTTATTGGCCGACCGCGGGCTACGCCTATGAATTCTCCAAGGCCGATCTGGGCGACAGCCGTTTCTGCGGGTTGGTGCTCGATCAGGACAACCAACCCGAGCAGACCCCGCGGCGCCTCGCCGCCTGGATCGCGGGTATCCGGCCTAACCTCCTGGCGGCTGTTTGAGGTCGGGGGATTCGACGGGTTCGAACGGATCGGATCGGATCGGATCGGATGTAGGTGCGACTTAAGTCGCACCTGGAAAGCCTCCGGCTTGGCCGGGGGATACTTCCTGATGCGGGCTGATACAGATCAAGGACTGCCGCGATGGCCAAGCGGGCCGCCGGGGTCGGGCACCGCAGCGGTGCGTCTACCGCGGAACGGCCTTGGTGTCGACCGGATCATCGAGCAGTTGACCGAACAGGGTCAGGTGCATCAGCCGATACACGTCGATGTTGTCGAAGCCCGTGGAGAACTGCTCGCGCAGGATTTGGGCGTTGAGGCCGTCGGCCCGGCTCAGGATGGCGCCGGCATAGTCGCCGGTGCCGACCCAAGTGATGCCGAACTCCATGGTCTGACCGAGTGCGTCCGGCTCGGACAGGAACATCCGGGTGCCGCCCGGGGCTTCGCCGCCTTGACCGCGGCCTTCGAGCCCATCGGCGAGGTTCGCGATGTCGGCGGACCCGCTCGCCGGGTTGACGGCGAAGCGCAGGTTGGTCGCATTGACCTCCCCCGCCTCCGGCACGACCGCGTTGCGGTACGGGGCGGTGACCTGGAGCCCGCCGGCGTCGCTGTCGGCGGCCGTGAGGATCA
>Ga0247840_10002196_pt1 | contig 35463 bp, 34 predicted proteins | sample LaCruzMarch2015__FD_192404 | JGI IMG/M metagenome (GOLD analysis project Ga0247840, IMG submission 192404) | Freshwater microbial communities from meromictic Lake La Cruz, Castile-La Mancha, Spain - LaCruzMarch2015_17m | ecosystem: Environmental > Aquatic > Freshwater > Lake | place: Spain...
GGCACGGCAGGCTTTCGCGGCATGTTTCTCGTCTGGCACGGGTGCCCCGAAGACGACCCTGACACTTTCCCCGCCGCACTCGTCGAGATATCCGCCGACCTCGACAAGATAATCCGAGGCGGTGCGAAGATACAGGTTCGTCATCGCGGCGTAGTTTTCGGGAGTCAGAAGCTCCATCAGCTCAGAATGATTGTGCACCGCCACTACAAGCACGGTCCCCTCCTGCAGGGCACCGGGAAAGTCGAGCGGAACATCCGAGTTGACGAGCTGGTTGAATGCTCCCTTGGACAGCCGCTGCCCGAAAAGGCGTTCCATGAGTTTCTTCCGCGAACCGCTTCCCGTCCGACCGTAAGCCAGCCCGATGAAGAAGCTCACAAAGACCGCGATCACCGAGGGAAACGGGGAAAAGAATACATTGTAAAGCGCCAGAACCATCGAGCCCGTCAGCAGCAGGATGACCGCTCCCAGAGCGACGATGGTTTTAAGAATCGGACGCGTAATATCAACCGTCGTCCATGCGGATGCAAAGGAAAGAACGGCGATCAGAAGAACGTGCACTCCCTGCTGCGTCACGAACGGCTGCTTGAGCTTGTATGCCTGCAGAAGGACGAGGTCCAACGTGTTCGTGAGCCAACCGGTGGCAAACAGGACGAGCACGATGGCGGCCGAAACCGTACCGATCAAGATGGTGGCTTTGAGATATCTCATGTTTCTCGCAAAAAGAACTGCTCAAACCGCCGGCTGGCGACACGGAGAGCAATTGCTCCACGCGTCCGGGCCTGCAGATCCTGGCAGCTCCAAACCTTCAATTGTAGAGGGATAATTCCGCAAGTCACGCAAAGGAATCAACTTTTCAATCTCATCGCCGGTTCGACACTGAAAAACGTGGAAACGGTCACGGTTTGCCCCCTTTTTCCACCAGGGCCTTTTCAATGGCATCGAGCCTCTCATTCGCCTTGGTTCCTGTCTGCAACCGGGATCGTGCGGCCTTGATCTGTTGGAGCAACTCGGTCGCAGCCGCGGGGGTGGTCGCCTTTTCGAGCCCATTGAAAATCGGTTCGAGAATCTTCCAGTCAGCCATGTATTTTTCAGCCAGCTGCTTGTATTGAAATTCCCACCCCTTCTCGTTGACCCGCTTTTGGAACGTTCCGAGGAGAATTCCCGCATCGGAAAAAGCGGATTTCACCTCCCAGTCCCAGATCCCGAAGAGGAGCATGGCAAAAACCTCTTGTTTGTCGGTGTAGAGATTCCGGATGGATCCCGAGATGGGCTTATTTTCCAACACCGTCCTGCTCACTTCGACAAACATGTTCGCGAGAGTCTGATCGGCAGCCTCGACTGAATAAGGGCCGTCTTTGCGGAGCGGCTTGAGAAGTTCCAGTGCCGGCTGACCCTCGCCCAGGAAAAGACATGCGAGAGATGCGTTCAAAACAGCCCAGTTTTTTTGCGGTTGCGGCATGCCCGGGCTGGCTGCCATCTTCTTGAATTCGCTCCTCGCCCCCTCGAAGTCGCCCCCGGCCAGAGTTGAAACACCCGAGAGAAACGAGGTCTCGGCCTCCTGCGGACTCATCTGCTTTGGGCCGCTGTCGCCGGCCACGGCAGGGAAAATCCTGTCCCGCATCAGATAAACCCCGCCGCCGGCTAGAAGCACGAAGGCGATGAGAACTAGTGATATAATGGCCGACACCTTTCGGGTCTGCTCTGTCTCCATGACGACCCGCTGTTTCGGCTGGAGCGGACGCCGGGCCCGCTCCAAGAGTTTCTCTCTGGCGTATTTCAGATGCCCGACCAGCTCATCGTAGGACTGATAACGGTCCTCCGGATTCTTGGCCATCATCCGGTTGATGACGTAAGCCGTTTCGCTCGATACGTCCGGCGCGAAAGCCTGGAGGCTGACCTGCTGGCTCTTGAGCTGTTTGAGGGCAACCATGGAAGCCGACTCAGCCTCGTAAGGGGGCCGACCGGCCAGCGCATGGAAGAGCGTCCCTCCGAGGCTGTAGATGTCGCTCCGAAAATCCTCGGGTTGGTTGTCCAGTTTCTCGGGGGCGATATAGTAGGGGGTCCCCCAGATCTCCCCGCGCACCGATGCCTCCTCATCCATGACGATCGCAAGACCGAAATCCACAAGTTTGGCCGTGTGTGCGTCCTTGAAGAGGATGTTGCCGGGCTTGATATCGCGGTGAATGAGGTCCAGTTCGAGGGCCGCGGCGAGACCCATGGCGATCTGAGTCCCGACCTCAAGCACCTGTGCCTCAGGAATTCGCTTTTGAATCGCCATCAATTCATCGAGAGAGCCCTTCTCCACAAGCTCCATCGCCAGATAGAACTGCCCATGATCGCGCCCGAAGTGATACACCTTCACGACGTGCGGATGGTTCACCGCGGCGGTAATTCGGGCTTCCTTGGCAAGCTTAGCCTGCTCCTCAGCGTTGGCGCTGATTTCCCTCTTCAGGATTTTCAGTGCCACATACCGGTTCAGGTTGTTGTCGAGGGCCTTGTAAACTGAACCCATCCCACCCTCGCCGACCTTCTCGACCAGCGTGAAATGATTGAATTGGATGCGGGCGCGCAGGGAGTGACCGCATCCCGGGCAGGTCACCTCGGTAAACGGCATGACGTCCGACATGTCCATCAACGTCTTGCACGAAGGACACGCTTCAAAAACATTTTCTGCCCCTGATTCCACCGGCGTCGAAACATCGGGCTCCGAAGAGTCCTCGGCGCCTGGGGTCTGGGTGGGATCGTTTGCCAACATGCTCGGCAGAGTTAAGAAAAAGCTTTCCAATGGTTTACCCTTTCGCGATGCAAGCCGCAATGCAAAAGCCTCGCGAATCCCGAATTGTCTCTGTCGAGCAAGCCGGCGTGAGGCTGGATCACTTTCTGGGCACGTGGATCACCGGTTTTTCCCGCGTGCGCCTCCAGGGCTTTGTGAAGGGTGGCCATATTCTGATTAATGGGGCACCGTCCCGCCCCTCTCACCTCCTTCGCACGGGAGACCTCGTGGAAGTTGTGATCCCCGAGGCATCCACCCCGGCCCCTGCTCCCGCCCAGGATATCCCGCTCGATATCCTTCATGAGAGCGCGGAATTTCTAGTCCTAAACAAACCGGCAGGGCTTGTCGTCCACCCGGGAGCGGGAAACGCCGACGGCACGGTTGTCAACGCGATCCTCCATCATTGTGCAGGGATCCGCGTTGTCGGCGGCGAGGACCGCCCGGGCATCGTTCATCGCCTCGACAAGGAAACCAGCGGATGCCTGCTGATCGCCAAGACCGAATCCGCACACCGCCACCTATCCGCGGAGTTTGCCGAGAGGCATGTGGAAAAAACCTATCTTGCCCTTGTCGAGGGGGTCCTGCGCATGCCTCACGGGACGATTGATGCCCCGATCGGCAGGCACGCAGTGCACCGACAAAAAATGGCCGTCGTTGATCGGGGAAGAAACTCGATCACAAAATACCGCTTGCTCGCCTCCTCCGAAGGGAAGTCCATGGTGGAGTGCCGCCCGCACACCGGACGAACCCACCAAATTCGAGTCCATTTGAAACACCTCGGACACCCGGTCGTCGGAGACCCGCTCTATGGACGCCGCGGTTCCCATTCACGCCATTTCCTCCACGCGTGGAAAATTGCATTCCGGGATCCATCGACAGGAAAACCAGTGACTTTCACTGCCCCAGTCCCGGCGGATTTTCCCGCATGGGCAATCGAGGCGGCCGGAAAGCAAAAGCTCTGACAGCCGGGCTGATTCCACTCAGGGCTTCCGCCTGACGACTGCTCCCTCAATCCGCAAGTCGCCACCAGTCATTCGATAGGAGGGGGTTTCCAGACACCACCCACTTTCATTTGAAGACACGCCAGTTCCTCCAACTGCCGCCACGGAACCGCCCGTGAGAACAGGGGCCATGTAGAATACGGCGCGATCCACGAGGTCCCGGTCAAATGCCTCCCCCAGAGTGCGTCCCCCACCCTCTATCAGGACAGATGAAACTCCCATTTTTCCCAACTCCAGCAGGACGCGACGGAGAGATATTCCCTTGAAAACAATTGTCCTCGCACGGTGGCGATCGGTGAAGATCCTGCTGTCTGCAGGAAGATTTCCCGAATTGGTCCAGACCACGCGCAGGGGTTGCTTGGCACCAGAAATTCCACGGATGGTCAGACGGGGGTTGTCCTTCCGCACCGTTTCGCCACCGACAAGAATTGCTCCACACGAAGCCCGCAGTAGCATTGCATCACGGCGGGATGCTTCCGACGTAATCCACCTCCGACCCGGCGGCGATGAAATCCGACCGTCCAAACTCATGCCCGCCTTTGCAATGACAAAGGGAATTCCAGTCGCGATCCACTTGTTCCATGCCTCATTGATCGCGGCGCATTCCGCTGCCAGCACGCCGGATGTGACACGAATGCCCGATGCCTCAAGAATTCTGTTAGCCCGACCCGCATGGCGGGGGTTGGGGTCACACGCGCCATAAACCACCCGCCGGATTCCCGCCCGTGTGATCGCATCCGTGCAGGGTGGAGTGCGTCCGTGCGTCGAGCAGGGCTCGAGGGTCACGTAGAGAGTCGAACCATTCGCATCCTTCGGATTCTTCAAGCCGTTGATCGCATCAACTTCGGCATGCGGACAGCCGGCGGCGCGATGCCAACCACGGGAAAGGATCCGACGTCCCTTGACGATCACCGCCCCCACGGCAGGATTCGGGTGGGTTCGCCCGACACCCTTACGCGCCTCGACCATCGCGGCTTCCATGAATTTAATGTCCTCGCGTGCGCTGGCACTCATGTGATTCGAGCCATCGCCCGTTATTCTATTTCTGGAGTGTCGCGGGCGGCATGCCATACACGGATGACCTCTATCAACCCGGATTCATCTTTGAGTCTGTAAATAATCCGATATGGAGAGACAACCACCTCATGGAGATCTTGCTGATTGAACTCAGGGACGACTCTGCCCATGCGTGGATGCTCATGGAGCATCTCGACCCTTGCAACGATCCTGTAGCTAAAATGTTCGGCTCGTTGCGGGCTGTCCTTTGAAATATATTTTACAAGGCTTCGCAGATCTCGCTGTGATGTTCGAGACCAGATTATTCGGTGAGCCATGTAGCCAATTGTTTCTTGACCTCCTCGTGCGGTATCGTATCTCCGCGGTCGATGTCATCGATACCCTTCTGAATGGCTGCCATAAACTCGACTCGATCAACAATTTGATCGAGTGAAGCGTCATCGGGAAGTTCCTGAATCGCCTCTAGAACAAGCTCTTTTTGGCTCATGAAACCGAATCTACCACTCCAGAGTCATCGCGGCAATGGTTCTGTTGCCAACGACCCCAAATTCAGCGACTCCGGGCCGGGGGCGCGCATGGGAGCACGGCGGCGCGTGGCGAAGGCGCGGGCTGTGCTGGGCTTCATGGCGGGTAGCACCGCCCGTGATTGATCCGGTCGGACTACAGACTGAACGCCAAAGCCCGGAGGTCGCTGCAGCGCATGGGTAGGCGTTGCGGTCATTTGGTTTGGGCTGTGATAAACTCATCGCGAAAATATGGATGAATGTCCGTAACGCGTGCCTTGTGGTTGATCCAGTCGAACGTGCTGTCCTCGGTCACATACATCGTCGGGTGAATCCAAGCGCGGTCGAGAGCGACAAGCGGCATATAGCAGTAGCCGACGAGATCGGAGTTGTAGCGCGCGCAGTAACCGTAGGCAGGCTGCCAAAGGATAGCCGTGTGCATGGAAAGCCCCATGCTCCAGCGGTGCTTTCCGTCTCGTTCGGGCTTGAGCCAGTAGCCACCGAGTCGGGAGTTCGCTGCGTAGCTGCCGATGTAGAGAGCCGCAATGCAGGAAAAACTGACCAGAATGCGTCGCCACGTCTTGCGACGGGGAACTGAGGTTTCTGTTGCCTTGGCTTCATTCACAGGACGAGCGAGCGACGCCTAACAGGGGATTAGATTACCGATTCGCATATGTCTGTGCAACGCTGTATCCATCGAAAATGTCTTGATAGTCCGTGGCCTAGTGGAGCTTGGTGTCGGATATTACGCGCATCCTGTAATATCAAAACGAAACTGTTCGTTTTTTAGTGTATGGGAGCGCAAATCCACTGTGTGGATGAGGTGCATGGAGAGATCAGGCACCCGGCGGAGATGGGAGCGGAAGAGACCGGATCGTTTCTGACTCATTTGGCGGCGTCCTCGCAGAACCAGGCCTTGATTATGTCCTCGCGCGCCACGTTCCTCACCGACATGATCATCCGCAACCATCCTCATCGTGCAACTTCGCATAAGAGACAAAGAGCACTTCTTCCACGATCTTTCCCAAATGCTGAGGAGCGGCATCGCTCTTCAGCGGGCATTGGAGCACATGGGGACCGGTCGGGGGCGAATCGCAGCGGCGGCCCGTGCAGCAGGTTCAGTCGTAAATGAAGGCCTTGAAGCCGCGCTATCTTCCAGCGGATTCTCCGAACTGGATATCGGCATCCTCACCGCCGGAGAGCAAAGCGGAAGACTGGAAGAGGCCTGCCGGGCACTTGCGGACTATTACGCGCATCTTGAAAAAGGACGGAATCGAGCCCTCGCGGCATCCGCCTATCCCGTCTTCATCCTGCATCTTGGGGCGATTCTCCTCTCGATTGCTCCCGCAGTTGTGGAGGGGAGCTTTCCGGTTTTCCTGCGCGAGGCGGGACTCTTCCTCGGCATGGCCTATCTGGCTGTCGCCTCCGTCGCTGCCGTCCTGTGGATCACGGCGCGAGGATTTTCCTCCAAAGATTCGGCGGATCGTGTCGTCTCGATGATTCCGATCGTGGGCGGTCTTCTCCGGTGCGCCGCACTGGCGAGGTTCTGCCTCGTCCTTTCGCTGGGAATCCGCTCGGCCGAGGGTTTTCTGTCAGGCCTGAAGAAGGCGGGGACCGCTTCAGGAAGTGCGCGCATCAGGACCGCCTGCGGGCAAGCCGTGACCTCGATCCGGTCCGGCAACGGATTCGCCACAGCGATGCGATCGACCGGGGCTTTCCCGGAGGACCTCGAACGCGCTCTTCAGGTCGCGGAGGTCTCAGGAAGACTGGAGGAGGAAATCACCCGATGGGCAGGCATCTACCGCGAGCGGCTCTTCCAGCGCATCGACGCCATTGCTGCATGGCTCCCCCGGGCACTTTATCTTCTGATCGTCCTACTTGTCGTTCTGCGCATGTTCTCCCTGATCTCCGAAATCACCGGAGCCTACTCACAGGTGCTGGAGATGTGAGCTTCCCGACCCTGACAAACGAAGCGGAGCCGGATATTTCTGAAATTCCGCCTTCCATCCGCGGGCGCCCCGTTCAATGTTCCTGCGTGCACAAGACAATTTTCATCCTTTGTCTCGCTGCCTGTTTTTCCCTGTCGGCACAGGCGCGCGAATCGACGTTTGTGTCTTACAATGTTGAAAACCTCTTCGATGCGGACGGCGTTGCAATCTACGAGGATTACCAGCCGGCCAAATACTCCCCGGAGCATCTTGCGGTCAAGGCAGCCAACATCGCCAAGGTACTTTCCCGGGTGGATGAGGGACGGGGGCCCGATGTCGCCGTATTCAACGAAGTAGAACTCGACCAGACGCCGGACTCCACGGTTAAGGATTACAAGGCATGGATCGAGGCTGTCAAAGACCGGAAGCTATCCGACATTCTGAAGGAATCTCCGCTGCCGGAAAATATCGCGGGGTTGCCGGTGGAGGCTTTTCTGCTCAAGACCTGCGAGGAAGCGGGGCTCCACGGATACCAGATTGCGACGACCGACGAAAAACCCGGGGCCTATGAGGACGGGCGAGCGAAGGCTGTGAGGAATGTGGTTTTCTCGCGCTTTCCCATCAAGGAGGTGCGGACGATACCGACACCCAACGCCCGGGCCATCCTCGAGGTCACGCTCGACGTGGATGGACACCCGCTGACCGTCTTTGCCAACCACTGGAAATCCGGAGCAGGGGACGCGGAAAGCGAGCTGGTTCGTTTGGAAAACGCGAAGACCCTGCGCACGCGGCTCAACGAGATTTTTGCAAAGGACCCGAATGCCGATGTGATCGTGGCAGGAGACCTCAACTCGCACTACAACCAGAACCGGCGGTATCGCCAGATGAAGGACACCGGAATCAACGATATCCTTGGCTCCCAAGGAAACGAACTCGCCCTCCGCAGCAAGACCGCCGACCTCTACAACCTCTGGTTCGAACTTCCCTCGAACAACCGCGGCAGCGACATCTACAAGGAGGAATGGGGCACGCTCATGAACCTCATCCTGTCCCGCGGGCTCTACGATCAGAACGGCGTCCAATACATCGACAACAGCTTTTCGGTGGTCAAACTTCCCGCGCTGAATGCGGACGTGTTCGGGCGTCCCGTCCGCTGGTCGAAGTCCTCAACCCCCGGCGGCTTCTCCGACCACTTCCCGGTGATGGCCAGATTCCGCACGGTGGAGGATGGAAAGAAGGACCGTTGGATGCCTCTCAACCAGCCGAGTTTGGTCGCCACCGGTCCCGGCACGCCTGTCCGCGTGGATACCTCACTTGTCGATCTCTTCGACTCCGCCGTCCAAGCGGACAAACTCCCCCCCGGCACCGACCTGCGCGACGGATCGTTCGACGGACGTGTCTTCTTGGTGAACGCTCCCTCATCCGTGGATGAAAAGGGGTATGTCCATGTCCAACTGCTCGGAAAGGACTATGACATCTACACTCACAACCAGGACCTCCGCCCGGTCATCCGCGAGCGCGCGCAGAAGGATTCCAAGCTCGGGTTTTACGGCGAGTTGTGCACCTACCGCGGGCGCTGGCAGTTTCTCATTCACGGGAAAGAATGGCTTGTGCCTCCTCCCGAGACGGTGCCTCATCTCTAGGCACCGTCCCGCGGGCCGCGGGAAGATTCCGCCCCCTGCGCCACATGGAGACCGACAAGGCGCGCGATCTGCACCATCAGAAGAATCTGCCCGATCACCGCGACAAGGACGGCGGCGCTCCGGGCTACCGGATTCGCGGGAAGAACGTCGCCGTAGCCCACCGTGGTCAGCGTCACAAAGCTGAAATAGAGCAACCACCCCGGGTCGCGCGCGAAGGACGCCTCCTGCTGGACTGCCGGAAGATGGATGCTGCTGATGACGAAACTCCCGGGAAGAAGAAACTCGATCAGGACAAAAACGAAACCGGCCAGAACGCCGAAAAGGAGATAGACGCTGACCGCCCCGCACAGAATGTCACTGGTGATCTCCCCAGCCCGGAATACCGACTTCACAACGATCGCGAGCACATAGGAAAGAAAAAGGATCTGGGCGCCCACCTGGGCAAGCGTCATCGCATGGTGGGAAACCAGGCTCCCGAATGTCAGCAATAGGATCAGCAGACCGCCCGCAAAGATGTGGAAAGCATGATTCTTCGAGCGTTGCCAGAGGGCAAGCATCGAGGCCGCGACCACGATGAGACTGAGCGGAACCATTGCCACGACACCATCAAACTTCGGGAATGCCATCGTCAGAAGGGAGGTGCACGGCGCGAGCAGCATCATCAGAATCAACGCCAGAAGCAGGACACCAAACGGATGCCCTGCCACTGCATTCTCATATTTCCCTTTAGCTCGTATTGACATGGTCTCAGTTTGCCACCCGGACACTCCAGTTGAAAAGCCGATTGCACGGGAGGGAGAATTGCAGGATATTCGCCGGCTTGACACCGATGATGACTGACAACAAAAAACGGGCGGAAAATCTCCCGGTGGAGAACCTGCGCGTGGTCGGGGTGACACGCCTGATCTCCCCCGCGCAAATCAAGACGCAGCTCCCCGCCAAGGAAAGCCACGTGGGGCTGGTCAGTGAGGCCCGCGCGACAGCAAGAGCGATTTTAAGCGGAGAGGACGACCGGATGCTTGTGGTCGCAGGTCCCTGCTCAATCCATGAACCGGAATCCGCACTCGATTACGCCCGGCGCCTGGCGGCACTGGCCCGCGAGGTTTCGGACAGGTATTTCATCGTCATGCGCGTCTATTTCGAAAAGCCGCGCACGACGGTCGGATGGAAGGGGCTGATCAATGACCCTCATCTTGACGACTCTTGCGATGTCGCAAACGGCATTGCCCTCGCCAGAAAACTGCTTCTGGACATTCTGGATCTCGGTCTACCCGCGGGCACGGAATTCCTCGATCCGATCATCCCGCAATACACGGCGGACCTCATCAGTTGGGCGGCGATCGGAGCGCGGACCACCGAGTCCCAGACACATCGCGAAATGTCCAGCGGCCTCTCCATGCCTGTCGGCTTCAAGAACGGAACCGATGGCTCGATCCAAACCGCGCTCGATGCCATGAAATCAGCGCGTGCGCCGCACAGTTTTCTCGGCATCGATCAGGATGGGGCCACCAGCATCGTGACGACGGCAGGAAACCCCGACAGCCACATTGTTCTCCGGGGCGGACGTGACGGCGGAAATTATCACCCACACCACGTTGCGGCAGCCTGCGAGGCCCTGTCCAAGTCGGGCCTCCATCCCGCGCTGATGATCGACTGCAGCCATTCGAACTCCGGTAAGGATCCCCGCAGGCAGCCGGATGTGTGGAACAGCATTCTTTCCCAGCGGGCAAGCGGGCGACGCGAGATCATCGGAGCGATGCTGGAAAGCCACATTCACGAGGGCAGCCAGCCACTTGGCGGCGGGCTTGCGGATCTGCAATACGGAGTTTCCATCACCGATGCCTGCATGAGCTGGGAGTCCACGGAACGCCTTCTCCGGTCTTGAATATCTCGGACACCGGATTTGCGGCGATCGATTTCGAGAGCGCTGGATCCGCGCCGGGACGCACAGACGAACCGGTCCAGATTGCTATCGTTCACATGGACGGTGACAACATCCGCGCGGTTCTGGATTCCTATGTCCGCCCTCAAATTCCGGTCACCTGGGCGGCGAAGAAAGTCCACGGCATCAGCGATGAGATGGTGGCGGATGCCCCCCGCCTCCTCGATTTATGGCCGGCAATCAAGGCTGCGATGGAAGGCCGATGGATTGTCGCCCACGGAGCTTCGACGGAAAAACGATTCCTCCGGGTGTTTCCCTTCCATTCGTTCGGTCCTTGGGTGGACACCCTCGTCCTGACGCGGGCCGTCTATCCCGGCCTCGCCTCCCACAGCCTCGGCGACATCATCCGATCACTCGCTCTGGAAAAAGAAGAGGAAATTTCCGACGAGGGTTTCCGCTGGCATGACGCCGGCTGTGACGCGGCAGCCTCTCTCGTCCTGCTGCGTCACCTTGTCCGGGTCTGCGATCTCGACGGCAGCAATCCGGATGTCCTGCTCCGCCCCGACCTCACATCCTATTTTTCCGCGCGACGGGAAAAATTTCCGAAGGGGTGAGGATCACATCCATACGGACATCGTGCGATTCAATAGGGACTTTTCCGATCAACTGCTTGTCAAAGCAGACACCTGCAACAACCCCCGAAGCACGACTTAGAAAACGATCGTAATAGCCCCGACCGCGACCGAGCCGACCGCCGCTTCGGTCGAATGCCATCCCTGGCACAAGAATCAAATCGAATTCGCAACCGGCCGACAATGCCTCCGCTTTTGGCTCTAGGACACCAAATCTCCCGTCAGCAAGCCCTTCCCGGCTGGAAACCCAGTGGAACATCAACTCCTCCCCTTCAATGCGCGGCAAAGCGATCCGCTTGTTCGACGGCCATGGATCCAGAACATCCGGCTCGCCGGGAAGAGCACAGAACGCGCAGACGGTCCGGGCTTCCTCCCAAACCGGCCAGTCCCGAAGTAGATGAACCAGAGTGCTTGCACCGGCGCGGTCGCTTGACTTTCCGTCGGCGCGCAGCTCCCTCCTGAGGGATTCCTTCTCAGCGTTCATCCCGAAAACCGTTCTCTCTGCGGGCTCTGCGTCTCTGCGTGAGGAATCGCCGGACCGGGTTCATCGGATGATTCTCCGCCCTCGCCTCAGGCCTGCTCGGTGCGTCCAAGCCGTTGGCAGATCTCACGGGTGGCCGTGGACTGGTTCAGCGTATAGAAATGGATACCAGCCACCCCTTGGTCGAGCAGGTCGGCGCACTGCTCGGTGGCAAAATGAAGTCCGATCTGACGAATGGCCTCGGGAGAATCCCCCCCGCGCTGCAGCGCCTTCAGGAGACGCGCGGAAAAACGCGCGCCGCCCGCCAATTCTGCCATGCGCTTCATCGATGACAGGCTTGTCACCGGCATGATTCCGGCAATGATCGGGACCTTGATTCCCGCAAGCGAACAGCGGTCGCGAAAATCAAAAAAATCGTGGTTGTCAAAAAATAGTTGGGTGCAGATGTAGTCCGCTCCGGCATCCACCTTCGCTTTCAGGTAATCCATCTCGAGCAGGCGGTTGGGTGTGGCCGGGTGCCCCTCGGGAAAGCCCGCAACACCGATCCCAAATCCTCGCGGGTCGGGATGCGATGCAAACCCTTTGATAAACCGCACCAGGTCCGCAGCCTGGGGAAAGACATCTTTCGAGTGGTCGTAGTCCAGCCGGTCACGGGGAGGATCCCCGCGCAGCGCTAGAATGTTGGAAACACCCGCTGCTGCATAACGCTGCAGGATGGCCGCAATTTCCTCCTCCGTGTGCCCGACACAGGTCAGGTGGGGGATGGGATCCAGTGTTGTGGTCGTCTTGAGCCGGACAACCAGCTCGTGCGTCATCTCGCGTGTGGATCCCCCGGCCCCGTAGGTCACGCTGACAAACGCCGGCTTCAGCGGCTCAAGCTGCCGGATCGTCTCGAAAAGCTGATCCAGCGCCTGCGGAGTCTTCGGCGGAAAGAACTCGAACGAAAATGTAGGCGTTCCTGCTTTGAGAATATCGTTGATGTGCATCGCGCGCTTACCAGCCGAGAACCTTTGCAAAAATTAACGGGGCGACAATCGTGGCATCGGATTCGATCACAAACTTCGGCGTGTGCTCGCCCAGCTTGCCCCAGGTGATTTTCTCGTTGGGAACAGCTCCGGAATAGCTCCCGTAGCTGGTCGTCGAGTCGCTGATCTGGCAGAAATACCCCCAGAGCGGGACATCATCGCGGCGCAGATCCTGGTGGAGCATCGGCACCACGCAGATCGGAAAATCGCCAGCAATCCCCCCGCCGATCTGGAAAAATCCGATGGGCGTCTTCTTGCTGGTCGGCGCATACCACTCCGCGAGCGAAATCATGTATTCAATCCCAGTGCGCACGGTGTGGACATTCTTCACGTCCCCCTCGATGCAGTGGGCGGAATACATGTTCCCGAGCGTCGAGTCCTCCCAGCCGGGAACGAACATCGGGAGGTTCTTCTCCTTGGCCGCGAGCAGCCAGCTGTTTTTCGGGTCGATCTGGAAGCTGGATTGCAGTTCCTTGGAATCAAGAATCCTCCAAAAAAATTCGTGCGGGAAAAGCCTCTCGCCCCTGGAGTCGGCATCCATCCATTCCTTCAGGATGATGTTCTCGATCCGGCGCATCGCCTCCATTTCCGGAATGCAAGTATCCGTGACCCGGTTCATGTGTCGGGCAAGGAGCGCCTGCTCATCAGCCGGGGTGAGGTCGCGGTAGTTCGGCAAGCGCTCGTAGAAATCGTGCGCCACGAGATTGAAGACATCCTCCTCAAGGTTCGCCCCGGTGCAGACAATCCCGTGGACCTTGCCCTGACGGATCATCTCGGCGAGGGAAATTCCCAGTTCGGCCGTGCTCATGGCTCCGGCCAGGGTCATCAGCATGATGCCCCCGTTGTCGAGATGCTTGCTGTAGGCTTCGGCCGCATCCTTCAATGCAGCGGCATTAAAGTGGCGGTAGTGCAGGTCGATGAATTGCGATACGGGTCCGGGCTTCATGAGTTTTTCGGTTTTTCTGGCACCCAGCGGACATGCTCCCCTTCGATCCTCCCGTCAGGGGCTTGCGCGGGAGATTCAAACTAAACAGCCGGAATCCTCGCTGTCCACCCAGAAGAACCAGCGTATCACTCGGCAGGCGGGGAAGAAAACTCCCCGGTGCGCTCGAAATCCCGGAAGCGCGCTAAGATGGAGCGGATGTAGGCTCTGGTTGTGGGAAAATCCATTGTCGCCCGAAGTTCTTCCGATCCAAAGCCTCCCCCGAGTCCGGAGTCCTTTTCCCAACGCTTCACCCGCGCCCGGCCTGCATTGTATTCCGCCAAGGCAAACGGAACGGGATCATCCTTGTCCGCCCAATGCCGGAGTGCGTTCGCGAGATACCATGTCCCGGCTTCGATATTGGTTTTCGGGTCCAACAGATCGAGCGGAACGAACGTCTCGATCTTTTCAGCCCGCGCCCAATCGGAGGCTGCTCCCTCGGTGATCTGCATCAGACCTCGCTCGCCCTTCGAACCCAGCATGTCCGGCTGAAACCGCGTCTCCCTCCAAATGATGGCCTTGATCAGGGACGGGGTGACCCCGTATCGCTTTCCCGCCTCGACAATCAGGCTGTCGTAGCGACGGTATCGCTCTCCAAAAAAGAGTTTCTGGAGGACGTAATTGTCATCGTGACCCGCAACCAGCCAGGCGAGCAGAACAAGAATGAGCAATCCGCAACCGGATAAAACCGCCAGCTTCATGTCCACATGATATGCTGGTTCCCTCCATCGGAACAACCGTTCATGGGAGCATTTCTGATTTTTTCAGAGTTTTTAGGCATAGGACAGTATTTGTCCTATATGACCGTGCAGACTGCACCCGTTATGAACATCAAATCGCTCAGGAAAATGATCTGGAACGCACGCCGCCCGGCCCGGCCGGTTTACCAGCAACTCGAACTCCACCTGCCGGTCTCAAAGCTCACCCGGACCGACCTGGAAGTCATCGAGGGGCTGCGCCGGTTGAGGGAAGAGCTCTCGCGAGAGTAAGTGCGCTGGCAATCACGGTCACCGAACTCAGGCTCATCGCCACGCCGGCAATCACGGGATTCAAAAGCCATCCCGTGAAGGGATAGAACAAACCGGCGGCGACGGGGATCCCCAGGCAGTTGTAAACGAACGCCAGAAAAAGATTGCGGTGAATATTCCGCATCGTGGCACGGCCCAGTCGCACGGCCGAGGGAAGGGCTGTCGGGTGGTTGTTGAGCAGGATCAAACCGGCGGACTCCTTCGCGACATCGGTGCCAGTTCCCATCGCCGCCGACACATCCGCAATGGCAAAAGCCGGTGCGTCATTGACCCCGTCCCCGGCCATCAACACCACCTCACCGCGGGCCTGTGCTTCACGAATGACTTCCGCTTTCCCAAGTGGCGTCAGTCCGGAGTGCCATTGCAGGATTCCAGCCTCGGCCGCGACCGATGCCACGGATGGCGAGGCATCGCCAGTCAGCATCAGCACATTGAGCCCGAGCTCTTTCATTTCGCTCACCGCAGACGGGGTCTCCGGACGCAGAACATCCCGGACCAGAATTGTTCCTGCCAGTCGTCCCTCTACCGACACATGAATCCCCTCCCCTTCGGGGACAGGCACCCCGTGTGATTCCAGAAAACGCGGTGATCCGGCCAGCACCACCCTGCCGTCCACGACCCCGCCAACACCCATGCCCGGCTCGGAAAAAAAATCTGCCGGGGGCTCCAACGTGATTCCGGCCCCGACCGTCTCACGAAGAACGGCACCGGCGAGCGGATGCTCGCTCGCGCGTTCCACAGCACCGGCCATGCGCAGGACCTCCCGCTCGGAGAATCCCGCCTCCGCATGAATGCCGACCACTCGCGGGCGGCCCTCGGTCAGAGTTCCCGTCTTGTCCAGTGCGACTGTTCCCACGCGGGACAGGACTTGGAGTGCCGCTGCGTCTCGTACGAAAATCCCGTGTTTAGCCGCCACCCCGGCAGCCACGGTGACCGACATGGGAACAGCGAGCCCGATCGCACAGGGGCAGGCAATGATCAAAACCGCCACCGCGTTCGTCAGCGCGTAGGCCGGACTGAAATAGGCCCAGACCAGAAAAGTGACCGCAGCAACGACCAAGACAGCGGGAACGAACCACTCCGCAATACTGTCTGCAAGGTTTTGAACCGGCAGGCGGCTGCGCTGCGCGCCGGACACGAGTTCAATGACACGGCCGAGCGTGGTTTCCCGGCCGGAACGGGAGGTGAGGACCAGGAGGGTTCCCGTGCCATTGATGGTTCCAGCCATCACCCGGAGTCCGGGCTCCTTGAGCACCGGAAGGGGTTCTCCGGTGAGTGAAGCCTCCTCTACATCGCTCCTCCCTTCGACCACATCACCATCCACCGGAATCTTCTCACCCGGACGAACTCGCACGATATCCCCCGCAGCAAGGGACTCCGCCGCGACATCCTCTTCGATACCTTCGCGCACGCGCAGCGCACGAGGCGGGGCAAGATCGAGCAATCCACGCAATGCACGGCCCGCCTTACGGCGGCCGAGCGCCTCCAGAAGCTGACCCGCCAGTGCCAGGGCGATGATCATCGCCGAGGCTTCAAAATACACATCGTGATGACGGCTTCCGGAGGCAAGCATCCATGCGCTAAAAAACCAAGCGGCACCAGTGCCGAGGGAAATCAACGAAAACATATTAGCACGCCTGGCGACGAGCGACCGCCAGGCTTTCACATGGAACGGCCAACCGGCCCACCAGAAAACCGGGATCGAAAGAAGAGCCTGAATCCGAATGGACACTGGACTCTCCGCCCAGGAACGAAGAGCACCGGAAGGGAGCCAATGGCTCATTGCCAGCAGGAAAAGTGGAACAGTGCAGACGGCGGCCACCAGAAATCTGCGGAGCAGATCACGCTCCTCCCTGTGATCTTCCGGCGCGGGCCCGACCGGCTCCAGAGGCATGCCGCAGATCGGACAGTCGCCTGGAACATCCTCGATCACCTTCGGATGCATCGGACAAACATATTTTCCCCACGCATCCGGCGGAGGAGCGTGCTTCTCAGAAGAGTGACAGCAGCAAGACATGCTCACCCTCCAAAAGAAAATATCAGACCGGAAATCCCGCACACCGGCAGGGATACCGGTTTATTCACCCTTCTTGGCGGGAACCCAGAAAATTGACTCCACGGAAGAGGTCAGGATGCAGGACTCCTCATCCGCAAATTGATAGGCCATCCGGCCGCCGACATAAACCCGGTTCGGCGTATGTTCGGTCAGATCAAGGTTCAGTCCGCCCATCAAAATCACCTCGCCGGACCGTGCGGACGCCTTGCTCGGTATAACCTTGCTGTGGAAGTTCTCGCCGACTTCAAAATTGTAAGTGCTGTTCAAGGTTTTCACGACCACCTTGTCGCCGGCTTGAAGCTCCTCAAGCTTGAGTTTTTGAAGCGATTGAACGGCCGGAGGAATGCTATGCGGGAGTTTTTCGTGTGCCGGACCGGGAACGAGCGCAGGAGCGGTTGAAGGATTTGGCACAACCCTGCGGAACATCGGTAACGGAATCGCCTCCGGAGCGGACTGGAGTGCACCTGACTGTGAAATCGTTTGCATGAAAATGTTCTACTGGTGAGTGTAGCTCATAAATTCCTTGGGGGCAACAGGGAAGGAGCATCCAAGCCTGCTGCCAGCCAACAAAGCAATACTCATCCGAAACCAGGTGCAGGTCAAGCCCTGAAGCGAGCCAGCCCGCATCAAGGCTTGAGTTCCGCCCCGGTAATCGCGTTTGTGATGACAAACTTTTCCTGATGGAACGTCGGGTCCGCGCGGAATGAAAGCCGGCCGGCATACCTCCGCTCGATCTCGACCAGATGGTCCTCATCTTCCGTACGCAGGCGGCTCAGAAGGTCGGGGTGAACGGTCACCTTGACCTCATGGACACTGTCCTGATTGTTCCTCATCACCGAGTGAAGGGCCCGCTGGAGCTCGACGCTCATGCTCATCGGGCTCTTGATGACACCCTTGCCATGGCAGTGCGGGCAGGGCACAAGAATCGCACTGGCCAGGCTCTCATTGGCGCGCTGGCGGGTCATCTCCATGAGGCCCAGCTGGGAAATCGGCAGCACGTGCGTGCGGGCCTTATCGCGCTTCAGGCGCTCCTTGACACGCTGGTAGACCGCCTGCTGATCCTTGCGGCTCTTCATGTCAATGAAGTCAGCGACAATCAATCCGCCGATGTTCCGGAGCCTCAGCTGCCGGGTGATCTCATCCGCAGCCTCGAGGTTTGTCTGGAGAATGGTTTTTTCCATATCCCTTGCCCCTTTGTTCCGGCCGGTATTCACGTCCACCGCGATCATGGCCTCCGTCTCATCGATGACGATGTAACCCCCGCAAGGAAGCCAGACCTGACGGTGAAAAGCCGAGTCGATCTGAACCTGAACCCCGAAGCAGTCGAAAATCGGCTGCGCGCCGGTGTAATGCTGAATGGACTTCTTGGCGCGCTTGGAGACGTGGCCGACAAGGTTTTGCATGCGCTCGGCGGCTTTCGCATCGTCAACGATCACGGCATCGACCTCGTCGGTCAGAAAATCGCGCACCGTCCGGTCGATGAGGTCGGGTTCCTCAAAGAGGCACGCAGGTGCTTTTTTCTCCTCAAGGCCGGCCTGGATTGCGGTCCACTGCTCGATCAGGATGCTGAGATCGCGTACGAAATACCTCGCCCGCTGACCAGCCCCGACCGTGCGCATGATCACCCCCATGCCTTCGGGCACATCCAGTTCGCGCAGGATCTTCCGCAGCCGCTCGCGCTCCTTGGGATCATCGATTTTTCTCGAAATTCCAAACTGGTCGTTGAACGGCATGAGAACCAGATACCGGCCGGCCAGACTGATGTCGGTCGTGATGCGGGGCCCCTTGTTGCTGATCGGTCCCTTTTTTACCTGAACCAGAATATCGGATCCCACGGGGTAGATATTCGGAACATCCTTGTGCGTGATCCTCGGCCCCTTCTTCTTCTTGGCCTCGCCTCCCCGGCTGACCGTCTCGATTCCGCTGTCCAACGCCGCTGGAATCGCGTCCCAGAACTGGAGAAAGGCGTTCTTCTCGAACCCGATATCCACGAACATCGCCTTGATTCCCGGCTCGATGTTCCGGACCTTTCCCTTGTAGATGCCGCCGACAATATTCCGGTCGGTTTCGCGTTCGATCGTATATTCCTCGAGGCGGTTGTTCTCGAGAAGCGCGACCCGCTTTTCCAGCTTCTCGCAGCTGACGATCAGTTTGATTCCAGTGGCTTTTTTGATGCCTAAAATGCGTTTGACAGTTTCAATCATAGTAAGGTGTGGGTTTGAAGGCGTGCTCCGGCACGCCGGGTAATGGAGTTCAACGGCGGTTGTTGGGAGGAGGTTTCTGCTGACGGTTGCCGTCATCTCTTTTCTCTTTTTTTCCGCCGAGGAAATTGAAGAACTTCTGGAAGGCATTCGACTTCTTCTCCTGGTTCTTGACGCGTCCGCGCTCGTCTGCATCTTCGCGGACATTGGGTTTGGCCGCCGGGCTGTTCTCCTGACTCGCTGCCGCCGCATCGGCGGCGACATCCACGGTCTCGCCGTCGTCGCCAACAGTTGTTGCAGCAGGAATGTCCCTGCCAAAATCCACACTCTCCACAAACCGGAAGTTCCCCTTGGCCGGCTCCAGGGCAACGAGTTGGGGCGGCTCCGTCTCCATCTTGAGGACATCTTCGAGAATCTTCGCCGCAATCGGCGCGGAGACGCCACCTCCGGATTTTGCGCCCTGGACGAAAACGATGACCGCATACTTGGGATCCTCATATGGTGCGAATGAGAGGAACCATGTGTGGTTGTCCTTCACGCCCGAACGCCAGAACTGGGCGGTGCCGGTCTTGCCCGCCACCTCGCAACCTTTGATCCGGGCCCTGCCGGCCGTGCCGCCACCTTCATTGACAACTTTCCACATCCCCCGCCGCACTTTTTCGATTTGCTCGGGGGACAGTCCGGCATCGGTGATCAGATTCGCGCGAACGCGCGCCGGTTCCTGGGAAACGATCGTCCCGTCCTGCGCGACGACCCGGTCAATCAGGCGCGGGTAATATACCGTTCCCCTGTTCGCAACCGCAGAGGCAATCATTGCCATCTGCAGCGGAGAAGCCAGCACGTCTCCCTGTCCGATGGCTGTGTTTGCGGTGAGCCCTGAGGACCAGCGGGCGCGGGGGTTGATCTGCGCAAGCCACTCCGGACCGGGCAAAACGCCCGGAGCCTCACCGGAGAGTGGAATCCCCGACTTCTGGCCAAGCCCCAGCATATTTCCTGTTGCGACGATCTGGTCGATGCCGGCTGCATTGCCATACTGATAAAAAAAGGCATTGCAGGAGACCTTGATGGCATCGGAAAGCCCGAGCGTGCCGTGAGAGCCCCCCTTATCGGCAATCCAGCACTTCATGTATTTGTTCCCGTATGTCACCCCGCCTGAGCAATTAAATGTGCGGTTTCCGACACCCGCCCGGAGACCCGCGAGGGAAATCGGAATCTTGTAGGTGGAACCAGGCGCATACGCGCTGATGGCACGGTTCAAGAGGGGATTCGTCTCATCCTTCGTCAGATCGGACCAATCCATCGCGGCGATGGATGGAATGAACATGTTCGGGTCGTAGGAGGGCACAGATGCCATGGCGAGGATGTCGCCGTTGTTCGGGTTCACGACGACAGCCGCCCCGCGTCCCACCGCGCGCAAGGCCTGCTCGGCAATGAACTGGATGCGTGCGTCGATCGTGAGAAAGACATTGCTCCCCTGCACCGGCTCCTTGCGGCTGATTTCTCCCTCAATGATACCTTTCACGTTGCGCTGGAGCGTCCTCACGCCGGGCTCGCCCTTCAACGCATCGTTAAGAAAGAGTTCGATCTGCGCTTTCCCCTCCATGTCCGGCTCGTAAAAATTGAAGTCACGGATATCGGGAAGCTTGTCGAGATCGTTCGGCATTCCGACGTATCCCAGAATGTGGCCCGCCATCGAGCCATACACATACCAGCGCACCGGCTTCACAGTCACATTCACCCCGGGAAGTCCGAGATTCTTTTCCGAAAAAACCGCCATCTGCTCAAAGTCGAGATCCTGTCTGTAGCTGTAGGGGACCTCGCGGTTGTTGCGGTAATGGATCTGGAGAACGTTGGCGTTGAAATCCTCGGCTACGCCCAACTCCTCAAGGCGGGGGATCACCTCCTCGGAAACGATTTTGACGACATCCGCCTCCTTGAGGTCCCGAGGCATATTGTGCACACGCCCGCGATAGCTTGTCATCGGCACGCTCCCCTTGGACTCCCTATAGGCGCGCACCATGTCGGGCAGATAAAAATCCACCTCGAAACTCGCACGGTTCTCGACCAGCTTGATGCCGTTTCTGTCGAGAATCTCCCCCCGCACCGCCGGAATCCGCACAGAAACCTGCGAGCGGTTGCCGATCCGCGCCGTGTATTCCGCGCCGCGGGCAATCTGGACATACCAGAGCCTGAGCGTGATGCCACCGAGCGCCAGAAGCATGAGAAGCCCCAGGAAGAAGATGCGCGCGGTTGAGGAACGGGTCCGCTTCACGTGTCAGTAACCCCTTTCCAAGACGGAGTCCGGCGGGAGCAGCGCGGAAAGCGGCCGAAGGCCCGCATAAAGAACAGGCGCAAGCAAGGCGGCGAGAACGCCAGGAGCCAGTGCCCGCCAGAGCAGGGCCTCGTCAAACTCGAAGCCTTCGCGACGCATGGACAGCATGAGGAACTGCATCAAAAGATACGCGGACGTGCCCGCAGCCGACATTGGAATCAACGGCCACCAGCGGCCGTGATGCCAGGATGGCCTGAACCCGTTTGCAATACTCCCGTAAATCACGAAGAAGACGATAGAGCACCCCAGCGCAATTTCAACCCGCCCCCCCACAACATGCAGATACATCAGGTCGCAAAGAAAGCCCGTGAAGAACGCGGCGGCCAGCATGGCCGGGAACGGCAGAGCCATTGCGGCGAGACAAAAGATCATCGGGACAAAAACAAACCTCGCCCCGTGCAACACGTGGATGGCTGGCAGGGCCTGCTGGAGAAGCAAGGCAAGAAACACCCCGGCGCAGGTCGAGACAAGGCCAATTGCCGTCCTCATTTTGCCCCCACCACGACGAACACATCCTCGGTCTGAGTCAGATCCACGGCAGGCTCGACGAGGGCCTGTCCGTCGAGGGGACGCGTTCGAAATTCCTTCACTTTCCCAACCAGGATCCCGGATGGAAACACCCCGCTGCTGACCCCGGCGGAATAAACCTTCTGCCCGGCCTCGATCGCGGCGTTCTTCGTCAAAAAGTTCAGCTGGAGCTCTCCGGCGGTTCCGCTTTCCTGGATCCGCTTTCCGGAGAGGATCCCCTGCTCGCGCGTTCCCTCGATCTTGGCGGCGACCCGGCAGGTTTCGTCGGTGACCAGCACAACGATCGATTCATTTTTCGTCACGGTGGTCGTCTTGCCCACGAGCCCGATCTCAGTCAGGACCGGCTGGTCTGTCTCGACCCCGTCCTCGAAGCCGCGGTTGATCCTCACCGTGTTCCACCAGGTGGAGGCATCGCGCGAAATGATACGGGCAGGCAGCAGGCGGAATACCGATCTTTCACGATACTCCAGTGCCGACCGCAGACGGTTGTTCTCCGACTCGATTTCCCTCAGGAGGTTGTTCGTGGTCAGAAGTTCGCGGTTTTGCTCATTCAGTTTCCGGTTGTCGGCTTCCAGTTCATCGAGCGTCTTGAGTCCCTGTCCCATGGAGCCCAGTTGTTCCTGCACGGCGGAGCCTGTGCGGAAAAACGGACCAAGAATCGACAGGAATTTCCCCTGAAACGACTGCATCTCAACCGGCGACAAAACCGACAGGTAGATGGCGCCGACAATGACAGCCAGCAGGAGCGCAATGTTGAGCTTCTTCATGCAGGATCAGGGCTGCCCCTGCAAGTTTTACGGATGCGGGCGCTCGGAAGAGACCGCCCGAAGGAACTTCAGTTCGGACAAGGCACGTCCCGTGCCTTCGGCCACCGCGCTGAGAGGATCCTCAGCGACGTGGACGGGAAGCCCTGTTTCCTCGGCGAGCAGTTTGTCCAGACCGCGGAGCAATGCCCCACCGCCCGCGAGCACCAGCCCCCGGTCCACCAGGTCGGCGGAAAGCTCGGGAGGGCAGCGTTCGAGTGTGATTCTTACGGAGTCCACGATGGTGGAGAGCGGTTCGAGCAATGCCTCGCGGACCTCCTGCGACGAGATGGAGATCGTCTTCGGAAGGCCGGCGACCAGATCGCGGCCCTTGACTTCCATCGACGTCTCCTTCTCCAGCTTATAGGCGGAGCCGATTTTGATTTTGATTTCCTCCGCAGTGCGCTCGCCGATCATGAGGTTGTAGGCGCGCTTCATGTAATTCGTGATCGCCTCGTCGAGCTCATCGCCGGCAACACGGACGCTTCGGCTGAAGACGATTCCGGAAAGGGAAATCAGGGCGACCTCGGTGGTGCCGCCGCCGATGTCGATGATCATGTTGCCCGCGGCATCCTGCACCGGAAGTCCGACACCGATGGCTGCTGCCATCGGTTCCTCGATCAGATAAACCTCGCGCGCTCCGGCATGTGTCGCGGAATCCTTTACCGCGCGCTTTTCGACTTCAGTGATTCCGCTCGGCACGGCGATCACCACGCGCGGACGAACCATCCTGCGGCGGTTGTGAACCTTGCTGATGAAGTGCCTCAGCATCGCTTCAGTGATTTCAAAATCAGCGATCACGCCGTCCTTGAGCGGACGGATGGCCACGATGTTTCCAGGGGTCCGGCCAAGCATGCGCTTCGCCTCATCACCGACCGCGAGAACGCGGTTGGTTCCCTGTTGGACGGCGACGACCGAGGGTTCGCGCAGCACAATCCCGTGATCCTTGACGTAAACGAGTGTATTGGCCGTCCCCAAGTCAATGCCGATGTCGTTGGAAAAAAAGCCCAGAAGGTTGTCGAACATTGTTTGAATGATTTGAGTAAATTGTTGATATCAAAGGCAGCAACGCCCCCTCCCGTCACCAAGCGGAGGCATACACTGCCAAAACCCATAGAATCGTTTTCCAGGGCTCATGCGTCAAGGCTATCCTTGAGAAATGGCGGCTTTTTCCGCCGGAGGGCACTGAGGGAGGGTCAGACTGCCGCAGCAATCGCATCCCCCATCTCCCGGGTTCCGACCAACTTCGTCTCAGGAGTGTGAATGTCGGTTGTCCGCAGACCCGAGGCGATCACCTTGCGCACAGCGGATTCCACAGCCGCCGCCGCCTCGTCGAGGCCGCAGGAAAACCGGAGAAGCATGGCTGCGGAAAGGATCTGGGCGATCGGGTTTGCGATTCCTTTTCCTGCGATGTCTGGAGCGGTTCCTCCGCTCGGTTCATACATGCCGAACCGGGTCGCGCCACCGGATGTCGATTCTCCCAGACTCGCGCTCGGCAGCATGCCCAGCGAACCCGCGATCATCGCCATCTCGTCGCTCAAGATGTCACCGAATAGGTTTTCCGCGAGCACAACATCGAATGCCTTCGGGTTCTTGATCAACTGCATTGCGGCGTTGTCCACATAGAGGTGGTTGAGCGCGACGTCCGGATATTCCCGGCCGGTTTCGGTAACCACCCGGCGCCAGAGCACGCCGTTCTGAAGCACGTTCGCTTTGTCAATCGAAGTCACCCGCCCGCTGCGCTTCCGCGCGGATTCAAATGCGACTTTCGCGATCCGCCGGATCTCGCTCTCCCAGTAAACCATCGTGTCCACCGCAAATTCCTCGCCTCCTTCCTTCTTCAAATATTTCGGCTCGCCGAAATAGAGGCCGCCGGTCAGCTCGCGCACGCAGAGAACATCGAATCCTCCCTCGACCGACCGGGGGTGCAATGGAGAAGCGTGAGTCAACTCCGGAAGGCAAACGGCCGGACGCAGGTTCGCAAAAAGCCCGAAGTGCTTTCTCAGGGGAAGAAGTGCCGCGCGCTCGGGTTGCTCCGCTGGCGGCAGCGACTCCCATTTCGGCCCCCCGACGGAGCCGAACAGAATCGCGTCGGCCTCCTCGCAGGCCTCCAGCGTTGCGACCGGCAGCGCGCGCCCGGCCGCATCGATCGCCGCCCCCCCGACCAACTGGGGGTCGTAATCCAGGGATATCGAGAATTTTTTTGACACGGCCTCAAGCACCTTTAATGCCTCGGCCATCACCTCCGGCCCAATGCCGTCACCCGCCAGAACAGCTATGTGAAACGTCTTGCTCATAAATCAAAGGCTATCGTCAAGGGCGGCGAGGAGTTCGGCGATCGTCTCGTGGGTTTCGTCGCCCATGTTGGAGATGCGGAACGTCTTGCCCTTGATCTTTCCATAGCCGCCGTCGATGACAAACCGGTGTTTCTCGCGGAGGTTCTTGATCCATGCGGCGACATCCACCTCGCGGTTGTTCTTCACGCAGGTAAGCGAGACCGACCGGTAGCCTTCAGGCGCAAAAAACTCGAATCCGCGGGCCTTGACCCAGTCATGAACCTGCGCGTTCAGCGCGGCATGCCTCGCGTAGCGGGCTTCGACTCCCTCGGCGAAGATGTCGTCGAGCTTGGAGACAAGAGCATTGATGAGCGGGATGACCGGCGTGCTCGGCGTCATGTCCTGCTCCTGGTTCTTTGCGAACTCGACGAAGTCGAAATAATACCCGCGGTCCGGGACGGTTGCCGCCCGTTGCAACGCACGTTCGGAAACCGCGAACAGCGCGAGTCCCGGCGGCATGGCCAGCGCCTTCTGGCTTCCGGTGAGGAGAACGTCGATCCCGAGCTCGTCCATCGGAATCGCTTCCGTTGAAAACGACGAGACGCTGTCCACGATGAACATGACATCAGGAAATTCGCGCAGGACTTCGGCAATCTCCCGAAGCGGGTTGCGCACGCCGCAGGACGTCTCGTTGTGGATGAGGGTAAACGAATCGTATTCCCCCATGGAGAGCGCCTCACGAACGAGTTCCGGGAGCACCGCCGATCCCCATGGCACTTGCAGTGCACCGGCCTCCTTGCCGCAGCGCTGGCTGACGTCGAACCACTTATCGGAAAACGCGCCGCACATCGCATTGAGCACCTTTTTCTTTGTCAGGTTGCGGATTGAGCCCTCCATCACCCCCCAGGCGGAAGAGGTCGAAAGAAAAACCGGGCGCTTTGTGCCGAACAACTCCTGAAGGCGCGGCTGGATGCCGGCATACAGCTTTTTGAATTCGCCGCCGCGGTGGCCGATCATCGGTGCGCACATCGCGCGGAAGGTTTTTTCTGAAACTTCGATCGGGCCCGGAATGAACAACTTGATATGTGAGGACATGGTGAACCGCAGAGGCTACGATGGGAATCCCCCCAGATCGAAGAAAAAAATGTGCGGCACGAAAATCCGGGATTTCCCTTGGTCCTTCCGGCTGGCAGTCTTAGGGGCATGAAACAAAGCGCCCTCCTGAAAATCCTTGATGTCCCCTCACCTTCCGGTTGGGAAAAGGCCGGCCAGAAGCAATGGATCGAAATGTCAGCCGAGGTCTCGGATCGCGTTGAGACGGATGCCTACGGGAATGCGTGGGCGGTTCTCAAGGGGACAAAAAAGGATGCCCCTCGTGTCATGCTGGAAGCCCATGCGGATGAAATCGGCTTCATTGTCCGCCACGTCGATGAGAAAGGATTTCTCTCGATCGGACCGATCGGTGGATCGGACCGCACGCTGGCACCCGCCCGCCGGATCTCGATTTTTGGATCCTCCGGCATCGTCCATGGGCTGATCGGAAACACCGCAATCCATCTTCGCGACACCTCGAAAGACAAGGCGCCGGAGTGGAAAGATCTCTTCGTGGACATCGGAGCCGGGTCGGCAAAGGAGGTCGCCAAGCGGGGGATCCGCGTCGGAAATCCGGCAATTTTTGAATCCTCCGCCACGGAATTTCACGGCGGGCATATTGTCGGTCGTGCCCTCGACAACCGGATCGGTGGATTTGCCATCGCGCTCGCGCTGCAAGAGCTCTCGAAAAAACGTCCCTCAACCACTGCCTACGCCGTCAATTGCGTGCAGGAGGAAATCGGGAGCCACGGTGCCCGTATGGCCGCGCACCGCATCGACCCCGCGGTCGCCCTCGTCTTTGATGTCACCCATGCGACCGACACTCCGGGGATTGCTGTCAAGGAACACGGGCTCGTCCAGCTCGGTAAGGGGCCTGCCATTTCCCATGGCGCGGCCAACCATCCGCTCGTCGTGGATCGTCTCATCTCTGTTGCTGACAAGCACAAAATCCCTCTCCAGCACGAAGCCATCTCACGCTCCACACACACCGATGCCGACGTCATCTACACCGCCCGCAACGGCATCCCCTGCGCCCTGATTTCGATTCCCCTGCGCTACATGCACTCACCGGTCGAAATGGCGTCCTACCACGACATCGAATCGGCTGCCCGGCTCGCCGCCGCATTCGTGAGAAGCCTTTCCGGAAGTGACACCTTCCGGATACACGGTTGACGCGGCAACACGTCGTGATCCAGCCAGGGCGGGAATTCTTGCTGCCAGGCCACCGACCTGATTCTCTGGAACCCGCTCATGAGCGAGGTTTATTCAGCAGACGACTTGATCAGCGGCGGCGGAGATTTCCGCCACCTCGAGCCGCCAGCAAGGCTGGCCGTCTTCGGCGATCCGGTGGAGCACTCGAAATCGCCGCTGTTTCACAACGCGGCACTGAAGGCCTGTGCGATTGATGCGGGATATATAAAAATCCAGGTGCCGCGGGAGAAAGCATCGGCTGCTTTCCGGGCACTTCCCGGGGCCGGCTTTATCGGGACTAATGTCACTATCCCGCTCAAGGCAGAGGCACTGGCCGCGGTGGACGAGGCTGACGACTACGCGCGTCGCTCGGGAAGCGTGAACACCGTTGTTGTGCAGGGGGAGAAACTTTTGGGATTCAATACCGACGGACCGGGCCTCATGCGGGCGATCCGTGAGGAGTTCTTCGTGGATCTGCGCGATCTACGTGTGATGGTCCTGGGAGCGGGCGGCGGCGCGGGACGCGCGATCGCCGTGCAGTGCGCCATGGAATCCTGCGAGCGCCTGGTGCTTGTGAACCGGACACAGGACAAGGCCATGGCGTTGGCCGCGGAGCTGGCGCCGTCCTTCCGCAGTGACCGCTTGCTGGGCCCGAGCGAGCGCCTTCAGGTAATCGGGTTTGAGGAGACTGCCCTGCGGGAACAACTCGCCCACGCGGACTTGGTAATCAACGCGACCTCGGTCGGAATGACAAGAACCGATGCCCCGCTAATCCCCCCATCGCTGTTCACCCCGAATCTCATGGTTTACGACACGGTGTATTCATCCGGACAATCGCGCCTGCTTGAGGATGCCGCCGCAGCCGGAGCCCGTTGTGCAAACGGCCTCAGCATGCTCTTGCACCAGGGCGCACTTTCCTTTGAAATCTGGTTCAACCGCCCCGCACCACTTGAGGTGATGCGCAAGGCTCTTCTGGAGAACTCATGATTATCTCGATTGCCTGCACCCAATTCGTTTTCCTCGCTCTCGGGATGCTCGCCTTGAACGTCCTTCTTAAAGCCGGCGGATATGCCTCCAACGTTGCCGGATCATTCCCCCCGCTGGCGTTGACACTTGCACATCAGGGACTGTGGCTGTTCTGCATCCCGATGGTATGGATCGCATTCGCCACTGCCTGCGTTCACTGGAACAATGCCGTTCTGAATGAAAAGACAGCCCGGGTGACAGGCGTGGCGGCGGCAGCCGCGATCTTTGTTATCTACGTTTACGCCGGCGCGCTGTTTTTCTGAGGCCTTTCCAAAGCGAAAGTTGCAGAGCGCCAGACGGCTCAGCGAGACATCCCTACCGGCGCGCTTTTTCCGGCAGCTTGTTCTTGAACTCCGGACGGTAGAACCAGTCGGACCAAAAGTTCCACCCGGCTTTGGTCATCTCGACCGGGGACTCGATCCAACCCCCTTTCCCGTCCGGACGGCAGACGCGGTAGGAATCCACCCACATCGCGGATGTGCTTTCCGGGACGTAGAGGAAAAGATACGGCTGGTCGTGGTAAATGATCTCCTGCATGCGGCCGGCCATGGAGATGATTTTTTCACGGTTGTATTCCTGCCGGATCGATTCCAGGAGCCGGTCCACTTCGGGGCTTTTGTAGCCGACCACGTTCAGCTGCTCGGGATTGGTCTGCGAGGAATGCCAGATCTGGAACTGGTCGTAATCATTTCCGAGCGACCAGCCGAGCACGATCGCGTCAAAGTCTCCCTTGTTGACGTGGTTCTTCAAGAAAACCGCCCATTCGTAGAGCTCGACTTTCACCTCGACGCCGATCGCCTTAAACCCGTCCTGTACCAGCGCCGCGATGTCCCGGCGGATTTCGTTTCCGTTGTTTGTCATCAGCGTGAAGGAAAACCGCTGACCGTCCTTCATCCGGATTCCATCCGGCCCAGGCACCCACCCCGCCTCGTCGAGCAGGGCCCTGGCCTTTGCGGGATCGTAGGTGAAGGGGGTAACGTTGGGATTGAAGAACCACATCTGCGGGGTAAAAATCCCGGTGCTCTGGGTGCCATGGCCATACAGGATGTATTTGACCATGGCCGGAATATCGACCGCATGGGCAAGCGCCTGGCGCACCCTTAGATCCTGAAACAGCGGACGTTTGAGGTTCCAGCCAATGTAGGTATACGAACTGGTTGGGGAGGAGAAGACGGTGAACCTCCGATCCTTCTCGAAAGCCGCCACCGCCCACGGTTCCGCGCTCCAGAAATCCACCTGCCGGGTTTCAAATGCGAGGCGCAACGAAAGCTGGTCGGGCAGAAAGCGGAAAACGATCGCATCCAGCCAGGGTCCGGGCGCACCGAAAAAATCCGGATTCCTCACCACACGGATGAACTCATTCGTCTTCCATTCGCCGAATTTGAACGGCCCAGTGCCGACCGGGCTGCGGTTGAAATGTTTTGTCCACCATTCCTGAGGCTTCCCCTCAAGCAAGTGGGCTGGGAGGATCGAGATCATCCAACTCGTCAGGGCCGGCGAATAGGGCTTCCGGTAGGTCACCCGGACGGTATGAAGCCCGGTGGCCTCGATGCTCTGGATCAGGTCGAAGTCGGGTTTGCGGGGCGAGGCGGTGGCATCGTCCATGATCGCATGATAGGTAAAAACCACATCGCGCGAGGTGAACGGCTCGCCGTCATGCCAACGGACGCGGTTGCGCAGGTTGAAAACGACGAGCGGCTCCGCGAGGAATGATACCGGACCGGCTTCCTGAACCTCGCCTGCACCATTGGACTGCAGCCAGGCTTCGAGGAGAGCTTTGACGTCTGGGTCAGCGGTCAGTTCAAAGGCCCCTCCCGATTCCACCCAATTGCGCACGACCCGTGCCGCAGGGTGTTCCTTTCCGAACGCCTCCATAATCTCGCGGGCGTTTTCCTTCACCTGCACCCTCAGGGTCACCAGTGGCTGGAGGCCGTCCTTCGGCAGGAGTTCAAAGATCTTCTCCGAAGTGGACATCCCGGGCTCGGTAAACGAAAGCAGGAGGAAATTCCCCTCGATCCGTGCGGCCTCGAGCTTCCACCCGTCCCACTCCGGCTTCCAGGATTCCACCAGCTTCAGAGCCGCGGCTGAGGATGCGGAATTTTTGAAGACGATCGTAGTCGTCTGGCTGAGCAGCCAGGATTTGGCGAGGTCACCGACGATCTCCAGGTTCTCATCATACTTAAGAAGCCCGTTGAAGATCGTCGAAAACACCTGCGAGGCTGCGCTGTCGGCCTGCTGGATCGGATTCAACGTGGAGGGCTCGCCGAGCACGCCCAGCGACATCTCGTTCTTTTTGCTGGTCGCAAGAAATGCGGAGTTGAGGAAGCTGGCAGCCAGCAGGGCCAGAAGGACCACCGGAAGGCCGTAGATGAAGAAGCGGGCGACGCGCATGACTGGCTTAAGTCGTAGGTCTTAAGTTGGCAGTGTTCCAGAAGAACATCCACCGGGCCCCGTCATCCCGGGCAGGCAGGCGGAACGCCTGTCTGTCATCAGGCCGCCTCGAACTGGCTCATCAGCCGGAGCAGCCGGCAGCGGTCCTCGATCTGTGCGGCATCCACGGTTTTCAAACGCTCCAGGCTGAAGGCCTCGACATTGTAACTGGCCAGGACGGTTCCGAAGACGACTGCGCGGCGCAGCGCACCGAAGTCCACCGGACCGGAATCATTCTCGCGGGCCAGAACTCCAGCCAGCCCGCCCGCGAATGAGTCGCCGGCACCGGTCGGATCGTGGATGTCTTCGAGAGGATAGGCCGGGCAGCTGAAAAACTCGCCGGCGGCGCCGAATAGGAGGCATCCGTGCTCCCCTTTCTTGATGGCCACATACTTCGGGCCGAGGGCGAGGATCGCCTTCGCGGCCTTGACGAGATTGGTCTGGCTCGTCAGTTGGCGCGCTTCGCTGTCGTTCAGGATCAGCATGTCCACACGACCGAGGAGGCGGATCAGCGAATCCTTCGCGATGTTGATCCAGAGGTCCATCGTGTCGACGATGACAAAGCGCGGATTCTTGACCTGGTCGAGCACGTGGTGCTGAAGATCGGGCGCAATGTTCGCGAGTAAAACAAACGGCGTGGATTGGTAGTTTGCCGGGAGCACCGGTGTGAAATGCTCAAAGACGTTGAGTTCCACCGAGCGGGTCTCGCGGGTGTTCATGTCCCACATGTATTCGCCCGACCACCGGAAGGTTTTCCCCGGAACGATCTGAAGCCCCTCAAGGTCGATCCGCCGGCTTCGCAGGAGGTCGATGTGCTCCTTCGGGAAATCCTCGCCGACGATCCCGACCAGATTCACCGGGCTGAAAAACGAGGCAGCTACCGCTCCATACGACGCGGACCCGCCGAGGAGGTTCGGATGCTCCTCGACAGGGGTCTTGATGTCATCCAGCGCGATCGATCCAACAATGAGGACGGACATGGAATCAGACGGATTTGCAGAATTCCTCGATGCGGTCGAGTCCGGTCTTGATGATATCAAGGCTGGTCGCATAGCTGAGGCGGACGGTGCGGTCGTCGCCGAATGCGATGCCCGGAACCAGCGCCACGTTCGCCTTGCTGAGCAGGCGGTCGGAGAAATTCTGGGACTTGAGCCCGAACGAACTGATGTTGGCTAGGACGTAGAATGCACCGAGCGGCTTCACGGCGCTGATGCCGGAGATGCTGCTCAGACGCTCGAACATGTATTGTCGGCGGATGTCGAATTCCTCGCGCATGTCGGTGACGCACTGCTGGTCGCCGGTGATAGCCGCTAGCGCACCGTATTGGGCGAAAGAACAAGGGTTCGATGTCATGTGGCTCTGCATCGAGTCAATCGCCTTCGCGATCGGCTCCGGGGCGGCCAGGTAGCCGAGACGCCAGCCGGTCATGGCGTAGGCTTTGCTAAAGCCATTGACCGTGATCGTCAGGTCGTAGGCTTCGGGAGTGAGCGAGGCAATGCTGACATGCTCGGCACCATCATAGGTCAGTTTCTCGTAGATTTCGTCCGAGAGGATGTAGATATCCTCCTCGGCTGCCACCTCGGAGATCGCGCGGAGTTCGTCGCGGGTATAAACCGAGCCGGTCGGATTTCCGGGCGAGTTGATGATGACCATCTTCGTGCACGGGGTCATCGCATTTTCAAATTCCTCGGCGGTCATCTTCCAGCCGTTTTCCTCTTTCGTATTCACGATGACCGGCACCCCGCCTGCGATGCGGACCATCTCCGGATAGCTGAGCCAGAACGGTGCGGGAATGATCACCTCGTCCCCGGGGTTCAGGACGGCGGCAATCGCATTGAAACACGACTGCTTGGCACCGTTGCTGACGATGACCTGTCCCGGCTTGTATTCCAGCTTGTTGTCGGCCGACAGCTTCTTTGAGATGGCCTGGCGGAGCTCCGGAATACCTGAGCTGGGCGTATATTTGGTCAGTCCCTTGTTAAGCGCTTCAATGGCCGCAGCCTTGATGTGCTCGGGAGTGTCCATGTCGGGCTCGCCCGCACCGAATCCGCAGACATCAACGCCTTCAGCCTTCAAGGCTTTGGCTTTGCTGTCGATGGCAAGGGTGAGCGACGGGGTGAGTTCAGTGAGGCGGGACGCGATTTCCATAGATTTTGAGGTGTTGTAATTAGACGGAGAGACCGTGGGCTTCAAGCAACGGTTTCAGATTGTTTTCAGCGGCGCGGATGACCGACATCTCACGGCGCACGTTCTCCGGGGAGTCCGACGCATGTGCGGTGTTGATCATAATCGTTTGGCCAAATTCTTTGCGGATGGATCCGGGAGGGGCTTTGGAGGGATCAGTCGGCCCGAGAACCGTTCGGATTTTGGAGATGGCGTCGATCCCCCGATAGATAACAGCCACGCATTTTTCGGTTCCGGGAATGTCGTGTTGATCCGGAGGACACTGCGACGGTCGGGTCCCGGACATGAATTGGATTATCGACTCCCAGTGCGCGCGGCCGACAATTGGCCCCAGAAGCCCGGCAAGACGGGATTCCGCCTCGGAGTTCAGGGGAACGCCGAGCTCCTCCTCGACAGCCAATCGCGCCCGCTTGCCGCTGGGGTCGCGCATCCTGTCGAGCAGGACATCAAGAACCAGCCCGTAAAATTGTTCAGCTTCCGACACACTCATGTGGTGGACCTTGAAGCCCACAATGGCAAGCCCGCTGCGGGAAAAGGTGTCGATCACGGCCCCGGGGCGAGTGTTGGCGAACCGGAAGTTATCGGGCTTGATCAGGACAAGGGTCGTCTCGATGTTCTCACCCGCGGGAAAAATCACACTGTCCTCAAGAATCCCGCCATCCGAGTCCGAATAGCGCCCCCAAAGGGCAAGATGTTCACGGGCGCTGGCAACATCGGGAGCGGCTAGAACAGCTGGCTCGAAATAAACAACCTTCCCGTCCTCGACGATGTAGTCGCCGTAGGTGTCGCGGATCGTCTCTCCTTTCGGGCGGTCGGTGACGATATAGCCGGTGACTGAGCGGGTTTTCGCGACGGCATCCTCCCCGCGGAGAACCAAAAGCAGAACGCGGGCGGGCGTGCCGTCCGCTGCAGGCAAAAATTGCTTGCGGACATACGCCCGGATCAGCTCCTGGATCGGCAGATGCTTCGGATCGTCGGGCCCTGCGGCAACCTCCGAATACTCACGGACAAGGTCCGGTGACGGGCAAAAAAGCCTCCCCCCGACCAGTTCCAACCCCGTTCGCGCAAGCAGCCGGGAAATAATCCCCCCGGTCCGCGACTTGCGCAGCGAGTAGGGAGTGATCAGGACGTAGGAGAGTTCGTCTGCCATGGAGGATTACCCGACCGCGCGCGCCACCTGCCACTCGTTGAGAAGGATGTGTTGCTGGTTGGGGTAAGAAGGCAGGAGAAAAAACACGAACGGCTTGTCCCCGGGTTGCCATCCGACAATCTGGCGACCGTTGTCGGACAGCGTGTAGTAGGTTGATGGAGTGGCCGGCGAAACGGTTTTCCGGGGTGCCTTCGAAGATTTCGCCGAAACGACAGGTGTCGTTGTCTCCGATTTCCAGCGATCCACCGGCGCGTTCAATGTCAGGATGGATGACATCTCCGCCGGAGAGAAGCCGGTCTTGGGACCGCGCTCCCGGATCACGGCAAGATACCGAGCCACATCGTCAAAAAAACCGACAATAATATCATCTCCCGCCTGGGGATAGGCGTAGGCTTTTTCGCCCTGAGCCGTCATCCCCAGGAGCCCCCTGGCCATCACAGGACGGCCGAGAAGGGCATCCACGGAGGACTTGCTGGAGCCGAGTAGAGCAGGCGTGGCGGACGGCGAACCGTCTGCCGCAGGTTGTTCAGTAGGACGCCTGGGCACCTTTCAGATTTTTCTTTTTGATCCACGGCATGAGCGAGCGGAGGCGTGTGCCCGTCTTTTCGATCGGATGCTGCTCGCCCTTCTTGAGCAAAGCGTCGTAACGCTTGTAGCCGGTCTGGAATTCGCTGACCCAATCCTTGGCAAACTTGCCCGACTGGATGTCCTTGAGAGCGGCTTTCATCCGCTTCTTCACCGAGCCGTCGATGATTTTTGGGCCGACCGTTACGTCTCCCCACTTGGCGGTCTCACTGATCGAGAATCGCATCCCGGCGATGCCGGATTCGTTCATGAGGTCAACGATGAGCTTGAGCTCATGCAGGCACTCGAAATACGCCATCTCGGGAGAATATCCCGCCTCGACAAGCGTTTCGAACCCGGCTTGGACCAACGCGGAGCAACCGCCGCAGAGAACAGTCTGTTCTCCAAAGAGGTCTGTCTCGGTCTCCTCTTTGAAGGTCGTCTCAATGACGCCGCCGCGCGTCCCACCCACTCCCTTCGCCCACGCGAGAGCGATCTTTTTCGCGTCTTTGCCGGGATTCTGATAAACAGCGATGAGAGCCGGAACACCTTTTCCTTCGGTGAACTGGCGGCGCACGATGTGGCCGGGTCCTTTCGGGGCAACCATGATCACGTTGACGTTCTTCGGAGGAACAATGGTTTTGTAGTGGATGCTGAAACCGTGGCTGAAGACGAGGGTCTTCCCGGCGGAGAGGTTCGGAGCGATATCCTTTTTGTAGACGGCCGGCTGCTTGG
>Ga0247840_10002198_pt1 | contig 35439 bp, 33 predicted proteins | sample LaCruzMarch2015__FD_192404 | JGI IMG/M metagenome (GOLD analysis project Ga0247840, IMG submission 192404) | Freshwater microbial communities from meromictic Lake La Cruz, Castile-La Mancha, Spain - LaCruzMarch2015_17m | ecosystem: Environmental > Aquatic > Freshwater > Lake | place: Spain...
AATCCCTCCGCCAGCCGGCCCCACAGCTCCTCCATCCCCTTCTCCGTCTCATCCCCCATGTGTGATACGCGGAAGTTCAGCCCTTTCATCTTTCCGTATCCCCCGTCAAAGATCGCCCCGTGGGTCTCCTTCAACCACGCAATCCACTTGGCCACATCCACCTTTCGCGTGTTTTTGCCGCAGGTCAGGCTGAGAGACTCATAACCCTTCTCTGGGAATACTTCGAACCCATTCGCCGCCAACCACGCCCGTCCCCGCTCCGCGTTCTTTCGATGGCGTTCGTGCCTTTGGGCAATTCCTTCTTTGGCAATCTCGCCCAGCTTCACCTCTAACGCGTAAAGGTGGCTGATGGAGGGAGTACAGGGAGTCATATTACTTTCTGCCTGCTTGCGGAACTCCAGAAAATCGTAGTAGTAGCCCCGATCCTTGACCTTCTCCGCCCGCTGGTAGGCCCTCTCGCTCACCGAAAAGAGAGCCGCCCCAGGGGGCAAAGCCAAAGCCTTCTGCGTTCCACAAAGCATCACATCAAGTCCCCAATCATCAAAGGGAATCGGCATGACGCTAAATGAGGAAACGGTGTCGGTAATCAGCATCACATCCGGGAATTTGTTTCGCACCAACTTCGCGATCTCCGCCAAAGGACTCAAAACACCCGTCGAAGTCTCATGATGAATCAGGGTCAAGGCATCATACCCTCCCTTAGAAAGTTCCTTTTCGATCATCTCAAGCTTAATTGCTTGCCCCCACTCCACCTGCACCTTGCCCGCTTCCTTCCCGCACTTCAGCGCCACATCAAACCACTTGTCGGAAAAAGCGCCATTCATACACACCAACACCTTCTTCTGGACTAAGTTGCGAATTGCCGCCTCCATAACCGACCACGCCGATCCCGTACCCAAAAAGACTGGCTGCTGGGTTTGGAACAGTTGCCGCAACCCAGGCTGCACGCGGGCATAAAGATCCTGAAACCCTTTCCCCCGGTGCCCGATCATCGGCGTAGCGAAGGCCTGAAGGACGGAAGGTGAAATTTCGACCGGACCTGGGATATATAATTTGATGTGCGACATCATTAGGGTAAATAGAGGAACTATGAGTTTTCGCAAACTTATCCTTTCCTTGTGCTGGCTTACCTCGCTGACCCACACGGGCGTGGCTCAGGTCAACTCTCGGGACCCCCACCTCAGCCCAGACTTCCAGACCACCTGTGATGAGCAGATCAATAATGAGCGGGTCGCCCGCGCTGTCCCGGCCTCCGATCCTACCCCGATCCCTGCCCCATCCCCCGCCGCTGCGCTCACCCCCACCACCGCCAACTCGGAAAATACTAAACTTCCCGTCGATCAGATTATTCAGAATGCCATTCGCCGAGACGAGGAGCTGCGCGAACTGCGGGAGGAGTTCACCTACCAACTAAAACTGGTCACCCAACGCCTCGACGACGACAACAAGGTCATTCCCGACAAAACCAAGACGGTCACCGCCAAAATCAAACCGGGCAAAGATATTACCTTCAGTGCAGATTTTAATGACGACTCGAAAGGGGGCGATGACTCCTCCAGCAAAACGTATGCGGGTGCCACTGGAGGCCGAGGCCTGCAATCCAAGCAAAAGAAATCAGACGACGATGACGGCGACTCCAACAAAGATGTGGAGGACGCCAAAAAGGTGAACGCCATGCTCGACATGGGTAAAATCGCGCCCCGATTCAAGTATGTTCGAATGCCCGATCAAACCGTCCGCGACCGCCCCTGCTTTGTCATCAAATTCAGTCCCAAGCCCGACCAACCCTTCACTTCGAGGGAGGAAAAGGTCATTAACAAAGTGGGTGGGCTCATTTGGATCGACCAAAACGACTTCAGCATCATCCAAACCAAAGGCAAATTGACCGAGGAGGTCGATGTCGCTTGGTTTCTTGCCTCGATGAAAGGAATGGATTTTTCCTACGAAACGTCTGAGCTCTCCTCCATCAATATTCCCGTTCCGTCTAATTTTTTTATGAGCTTCGATCTCAATATCATGGGATATCGCATGGCGCAAAAGCAGGTGAGTCAAATGACCGATTACCAACCCATTTCCCCGAACTTAGTTCCGGCGACTTCCCCCACACCCCCTCCCACCAACCCCTAACTTAGTTCGATCGTTCAATCGGGGCCCGAACGCGGTTCCCCCATTCGGTCCAAGATCCGTCGTAGTTTCGCACCTTTTTCCGCCCTAATAGATAGCTCAAGACAAACCAGGTGTGGCTCGATCGCTCCCCGATCCGACAGTAAGCCACCACTTCCGTATCCGCACCGAGGGAACATCCCTCCACATAAATTTTCTCCAGATCCTCAGCCGACTTGAAAGTTCCGTCCTCTTTCACCGCCGATTTCCATGGGACACTCTTGGCCCCGGGAATATGCCCGCCACGCAACACCCCCTCCTGCGGATATTCCGGCATATGAGTGACCTCCCCCTTAAACTCTCCCGGGGAACGAACGTCGATCAAGGGCAACTTCTTTTGACTAAAGGCTAAGGCATCCTCATAAAAAGCGCGGATTTCCGAATCCAACCTGCGGGCGGGGGTCGGATACGTGGCCGCGGCTACCTTGACCTTGTCGCGCGTTAATTCCCGCTTCTCCGCCACCCACTTATCCCTGCCCCCATTTAAAATTTTAACCTTGGTATGGCCGAAAAGGCGGAAAGCCCAAAGCGCATAACAGGCCCACCAGTTCGATTTATCGCCATAGAAAATTACGGTGGTCTCAGGGGTGATTCCATTTCGAGCACACAACTCGGCAAAGTCCTTCGTCGAAATATAGTCCCGCACCAATCCATCTTGCAGATCTCGTCGCCAATCGATATGGACCGCCCCGGGAATGTGGCCCGTATCGTACAAAAGCACGTCCTCATTGCTCTCGACCACGCGAATCGAGGGATCATGGAGATGCGTGGCCAACCAATCGGTTTCCACCAGCGCTTCCGGTTGCGAATACTGCTTTTGGCTCATCAAAGTTTCCCCATCGAAAGAACAAAATACTTTACTCCACCCTCACATGCAACCATCCGCCGTGTCATCCTCTGCCTTCCGTTTTTTCCTCCTCTAACAGCGGGAAGAGGGGCTCAATCGTGCCTAAGGAACGCCCTGCCATCCCCGTCGGCCACTGCGGCCAATCCTTTTCCCGTGCCACAACTTCGCCCGATAGACCTAACTGGACCAAGCCGGCCTGCGCCGTCGTCGGGATGACACACTCCACCTCTTGCAAAACCATCTGCAACACCGCCATCGCATCCGCCAAGGTTGCCCGTAAGGCATCCCCTTGCGCGGGATCCTTGGCCAATTTCCATGGGGCTCTTCCCTCGATCATCTGATTGCCCGCCTGGACCGCTTTCCACAGCTCCCCCAAAGCCAAATGAATCTGGTTTCCCTTCATCAACTCATCCCAGTGGCGGAGTGCCCCCAACACCGTCGCCCGAAAAGCGACCGAGATCGCATCTGGAGTCGGCCCCTCCGGAATTTTCCCCTCGCAATATCTTCCCACCATCGACCCAGCTCTCTGAAGAAGATTCCCCAACTCATGCGCCAACTCACCTTTTCTTCGCGCCGCCAGAGATCCCTCGTCAAAATCCGCGTCATGCCCCAAAGCCATCTCCCGCAGAACATAGTAACGAAAAGAGTCCGATCCGTACTTTGCCGCCAACTCCTTCGGATCGACCACATTGCCCGTCGACTTGCTCAGCTTCTCACTTTTTCGGGTCCAGAAACCGTGCACCAGCAACTTCTCAAACATGGGGAGACCTAACGCTCTCAACATGCACGGCCAGTAGATCGCATGCGCTGGAACCATAATGTCTTTCCCGATCACGTGGACCGCCGGAACCCAATCCTCCAACTTGCCCTGCCCCGACCCCGAGCCGGTCACATAATTCAGTAGCGCATCGAACCATACGTAGGTGACCTGCGAATCATCGAACGGAAGCGGGATCCCCCAAGCCAACCTGCTCTTTGGACGGGAAATGCAGAGATCAGGCAAAGGCTTCTCAAGCGCCCCCAGAATTTCCTTGGTCCGAAACTCCGGAAACACGCGCGAGGGCTGCGATTGGTACAACTCGCGCAACCACTCTTGATGTTTCGAGAGCTGAAAAAAGTAATTTTCCTCGGTCAACTCCACCACTTCACCAAAGATTTCCGGCCAACTCCCGTCCGGCAGTCGCTCTTTCTCGGTCAGAAACTGCTCTGCCCGAATACTGTAAAAGCCCTTGAAGGTTCCCTTCACGATATCCCCCTTGGCGTACAACTGACTCAAGACTGCCTGCACCAGCTGGCGGTGGCGATTCTCGGTCGTTCTTAGGTAATCATCGGGTTCCACGCGCAACTGCTTCCATAAGTCGAGAAAGAGTACGCTAATCCCATCGACAAACTCTTGCGGGCTTCGACCCGATTTGGCCGCACTTTGTTGCACTTTCTGTCCATGCTCATCCAATCCACTCAGAAAACGAACGTCCCGCCCCGAACGTCGCGCAAATCGTGCCAAGGTATCAGTTAACACCTTCTCATACGCATGCCCCAGATGGGGTTGCGCATTGGCATAGTCAATTGCGGTCGTCAGAAAGAGTGGATGCACGAGTTCTTTTCTACCCAGAGATGCCTGGAAGTTCGATCAAAGAAGATCCTGCGGATCTACATCCACCGAAACCTGCAGGTGGCTCGGCCACTTGGGGGCCAGCGCTTCACGCTTTAGATCCCCCATGACGAGGGCCACCTTATCCACCAGTAAAAAAACCTGAAATCGAAACCTACCCTCCACCCGTGCAATCGGGGCAGGGCTCGGATCCGGCACATCCACCTTTTCCCCCCAAAGCGTTCGCAGTCTTTGCACGACATGTTTGGCCGAAGCTAAGGCCTGCGCTTCGCTTGGCCCCGAAAACGAAAGGAGAATCGCCCGACGAAACGGTGGATACTGGTGCGCTTTTCGATACTCCAACTCCTGCTCGCGAAATCCATCCACATCGTGATGACGGGCAAATTGGATCGCCGGATGAAACGGGGTGTAGGTTTGCACAAATACCTCCCCCGCCACCTCTCCCCGCCCCGCCCTTCCCGCCACCTGCACCAAAAGCTGAAAGACTCGCTCAGAGGCCCGAAAATCAGGCAGGTTCAGCGCCCCATCCACCCCCACGACCCCCACACAGGTCACATTGGGAAAGTGAAGCCCCTTGGCAATCATCTGCGTCCCCAAAAGAATATCGGTCCGTTTTTCTCGAAACTCTGTCAAAGCCCGTCCATGCGCCCCCCGCGCCTTCATGCTGTCCGAATCCATGCGCGTCAACCTCACCCTCGGAATCGCCTCCTCCACTGCCTCCTGCAAACGCTCCGTACCCGCCCCCGTATAATGCAGAACGGGCGATCCACACTCCCGACAACGGGACGGCGAGGACCGATCCGCGTCACAGAAATGACAGCGTAGCTTTCCCTCAGAGCGATGATACGTCATCGGAACCGCACATCGATCACACTCCTCCACCTTCCCGCAGTGAGGACACTGAACGCTCGGCGCATATCCTCGCCGATTCAAAAGCACCAGACTCTGCTCCCCTTTACCTACTCGCCCTTGCAACGCACTCTTCAGTTCCTCCGACAAAAGAGTAGGGCCTCCCCCTTTGGGCTTATCCTCCTTTCTCAAGTCCACGATATGCACCTTGGGCAACTTTGCCCCATCCACCCGCTGAGTTAGACGAATCCGGCGATACCTTTCCCGATCCGCATTCCACCCACTTTCTAAACACGGGGTGGCACTACCCAGCATCACCGACGCTCCCTCAAGTTTTCCCCGGACAACCGCCAGATCCCGCGCCTGATACCGCGGCGACTCCGCCTGCTTGTACCCCCCATCGTGCTCCTCATCCACCACGATCAAACCCAGATTCTCCAATGGCGCAAAAAGAGCCGAACGCGCCCCAATGACGACGCGCACTCTTCCCTCCCGAATTTCATGCCACGATTCCCGCCGCTCCGCCACGGTCTGACCACTGTGCAACACGGCCAACCTGATTTTTTGCCCGACCAGACGACCCCGAAAACGGGCCACCGTTTGTGGCGTCAGCGAGATCTCTGGCACCAAAATAATCACATTATTACCCTCCGCTAAAGTTTTCTCCATCGCCCGAAGATAAATTTCCGTTTTTCCGCTACCAGTCACCCCCTCCAGCAGGATCGGCCTGCCCCCACCCTCTTTTTTTCTCTCCTCCTCCCATCCACTCATCGCCACGGTTTGCTCGGGTGCTAACTCGGGCCGTCTCTCCGCCCCATCCCATCCGCTCTCAGGGGCATCCTCCGCTCGAACCCAGCGACGCTCGCTCCGCTCCGCCAACCCACGGTCGACCAACGCCCGCCAAACCGCTGTGCCTAGGCCCGTCTCTTTCACCAACCCCGTTAACCAGCCTCCCCCACAACCTTGGAGGTGAACCCACGCCTTTTTCTGCGCCTTGGCCCCTCGCAATGTCCTGTCCGCCACCTCTTCCTGTCCGAGGACGGGCGAGATCCACCACGCCATTTTTCCTCCACCTTCATGGGATCGAACTGGCCCTGGCAAAATCGTGCGCAAAGCTGCCCCTAGGTCACACGCATAGTAGTCCGCCATCCAGCGCGCTAATCGACAGAGGGAAGATGGGATCAGCGGTTTTTCCCCTGCGACCTCCTCCACCTCTTTCACCTGCTCCACCTCCGGCTTTTCCGGAAACTCCACCGCATAGGCCATAATCATCCTCTTGCCCCAAGGGACCCGCAGACGTTGCCCCAGTTCAATTCCTCCGCGCAGCCGATTCGGGATCGCGTAGTCAAACAGACGATCCAGCCCCAACTCGGGCGCCACTCGCACAAATTCTGGAAAATTCACCCTATGGCTCTGCTCTCTTTTTGGTTCAGTGGCAAGTTTTGCCCGCCTTCCCTTTTCTGTCGAATCCGATACTCTGAACATTCATGCTTCTTGCCCGTCCAAGGATTTTAGCCGCCCTCCTACTCATTTTTGCCCCATTACTTCTCATCGCCCTGTCCTGGATGGGGGAACTTCACCGCTCCCAAGAGCTCGAGCCCCTCATCGCCGAGGCGGCTAACCGACACAACCTCCCCCTCTCCCTCCTCCGCGCCGTGGTTTGGCGGGAGAGCGACTTTGAACCACGCGCCGTCGGAACGTCGGGGGAGCGTGGCTTGATGCAGGTCACCCCCGGAGCCGCCCAAGATTGGGCTGAAGCCACCCGCCTCCGCTCCTTTCGAAACACCGACCTTTTTGATCCCCAAACAAACCTGGCGGCAGGTAGCTGGTACCTCTCCCGCGCCATGAAACGTTGGTCGAATGCCGACCGACCCGAAGTCTTCGCTCTCGCCGAATACAATGCCGGAATCACCCACGCACGCCGTTGGTCACGCCAAAACCCCGCCCTAAATTCGGAAGATTTTATTCGTGCGATCGATTTTCCAACCACCAAAGCCTATATTCGATCCATCCTGAAACGGGCTGACCTCTACGCCTCGGGCCAGAAGCCCAGCCCATGGGAATCGGTGAAGCGAAATCTTGTTTCGCAAAAAGAGCGTTGGCTCAAAAAGTAGCCCCGTCAGGCATCTCGCCTACATCAGCTCAGCTGAACGCCCACCGCCAACCCTGCCCCGCGAGCGTACTCCGCCGCCGCCATTCGCTTTCTTCCCTCAAGTTGAACCTCTCGCAGTAAAACACCCCCTTTTTTGGCGGCCACCAAAATCCCATGCGTATCCACCTTCACAATCTCACCCGGCTTTCCCTTCGCCCGCTTCGATAAGATCACCGAAAAGATTTTCAGCATCTTCTGATCGGCGCCGTCTGGGATCCAGGTATACGCGCTCGGCCACGGCTGCATCGCCCGGATATGAGCCTCTATCTCCTCCGGGATCTTGTCCCACTCAATCTTGCCATCCTCCTTCTTCATCCGTGGAGCCAAGGAGACATCGCCCGCATTCTGCTTCACACTCTTAAGCTTTTTCTTCTGCGCCCGTTTCAGAAGATACAACAAAAGCGGCGCCGCCTTTCCCGCTAAACGATCGTGTAATATGCCCGTCGTTTCCCCTGGCCGAATCCGGGTGGCCACCTTTCCCAATACATCCCCCGCATCCAGCCCCTCATTCATCTGTATCATGGTTACGCCGGTTCTCTTTTGCCGATCCCGGATCGCCGCCGCAATCGGGGATGCCCCCCGATATTTCGGAAGTAACGAACCGTGAACATTCCAACACCCCATTTCCGGTAAATCGAGAATCGGCTTTTTCAAGATTTGCCCATAGGCCACCACAATCATTAAATCTGGTTTCTGATACCGGATTTGACTGAGGGAGGTGGCCGAGTTTACATCCTCTGGCTGAAACACGGTCAACTGATGCTTGAGCGCACACTCTTTGATCGGAGAGGCCAATAGCTTCTGCGCTCTGCCCGCTGGCCGATCCGGTTGGGTGATGACCGATAAAACGAAATGCTCCTCCGAAGCCACCAAAGCCTCCAAGCAGGGGATGCCAAACTCCCCTGTGCCGGCAAAAACGATTCGCACGCGACTAAACGCCCACCCCAGCCACCGCCCGCTGCGCCTTGCTTGCCTTCGTCGACTCCACTTGATTCAAGATATCTCGGGTGACCTCAAACGGAAACTGTTCGGCATCGATCTCTTTGACGATTTTCTTACCGTAATACTCCAAAACAGGCTTGGTCTCTTTTTCATAGGTCATCAAGCGGTCGTGAATCACCGCATCGCTGGCGTCATCCAGACGGTTATCCCGCAAAGCCCTTCGCTTCAATCGGTCCTCCAGCTTTTTTCGATCATGACAGACTAAATGGAAAAGAGCCTCCACCTTAAGATCGTTCTCCAGCAGTTTCGCCTGGTCCAGATTCCTGGGAATCCCATCGAGGACAAGATGGTCGATCTCAGGCTTAAACTTACCCAAAGTCACCAGATGATCCATGTGCTGACGCCAAAGATCCACCGTCACATCATCCGGCACCAATTGCCCAGCACTAGAGTACTTCAAAAAGGATTGTCCCACCTTGGTTCTCAAATCCATCCCCCGAAATACATCCCCACACGAAATATGGCAAAATGCTGGGATCGTTCCCAAAACCTTACCCTGGGTGCCCTTGCCCGACCCAGGTGCCCCAAAGAGTAAAATCGCGCGCCAACGCATCCTTTATACCTACACCTTCCCCCCTACTGAACGCAACCCGACAAATCCACGGCGAGGTGCCAGCAAGCGAAGGCTATTCAGTACCACAATCACGGTGCTTCCCTCGTGACCCGCAACCCCCCACGTCAGCGGAATGGCTGCTCCCATGGCTGCCCCCACCAAAAGGACAATCGTCCCGAGCGAGATGACTAAGTTCTGCGTAATAATTCTCCTCACTCTTCGGCTTAAGTCGTACGCCTCCGCAAAACTCTCCAGCCGATCACGCATCAAAATAATATCCGCCTCCGCTAAGGCCGCCCCCGTTCCCCGCGCCCCCATCGCCACGCCAATCTCCGCCGCCGCCAAACTCGGGGCATCGTTCACTCCGTCCCCCACCATCGCCACCTTCTCCCCTTGACGCGTCCATTGCCGAATCGCCTCTACTTTTTCCTCCGGATGCAGCCCAAACCGGTACTCCTGCAGCCCCACCTGCTCCGCCACCAACTTGGCCGCCGCCTCCCGATCTCCGGTCAACATGGTTATCTTTAAGCCCTGACCCGCTAACCAATCCAACAACGGACGACTCGCCGTGCGGATTTCGTCCTCCAATAAAATCCTGCCTCTCACATCTCCGGCCGCATAAAACACCTCCGTCACTCCCGGCGTGGGTGCAGGGATTGAATCCACCCAACTTGCGCTTCCCAAAAAACTCCGCCGGCCCAGCAGACACTCCACCCCGTCCCCGCTTCGACCCCGCAAACCCCCTCCCGTGCTGGAAGAGAAATCCCGGACCGCTGGGATGCTCCAGCCCCGCTTCCTCACCTCCCGAACCAACGCGACCGAGACGGGATGAAGGGATTGCACCCCCAAGCTACCCGCGCCTCGTAAAACCTGCTCCTCCGTTCCCCCCACCACCTCCACCCCTCGAACTTTCATCTCCCCTGTCGTCAAAGTGCCTGTTTTATCCAAAGCTACTCTCACGATTCCTCCTAACCGCTCGATCGGGCTCCCCCCGCGAAACAGAATCCCGCGCCTCGCCGCCGCCGCAATCCCCGCCAAAATGGCCGAAGGAATCGACAAGACCAAAGCGCAAGGCGAGGCCACCACCAGCAGGGTCATCGATTTGTAAAAAGCCCCGCCCAACGGATCCCATCCCCAACCCGCCCGCCCCCACCAAAACAAAAACATCAAAAAGCTTAAGCCCAGAATCGCTTCCGTATAACGCGTGCCAAATCGGTCGGTAAATCTTTGCACCGGCGCTTTCTGCTCCTGCGCCTCTCGAATCAAACGCAAAACTCCTTCCAAAGCACTTTCCCGGGCAATTCGCAAAACTCGTAAATCCACCCGGCCCCACAAATTCACGGTTCCCGCCAAAACCACCGATCCCACCTCTTTGGGAACGGACGCGGCCTCGCCCGTCAAACTCGATTCATCCGCCCCACTTCTTCCCTCCACCACCTCCGCATCCACCGGAAAGCTATCCCCCGGCCGGACCCGAACCTTCATTCCCGGCTCCAGCATCTCGACGGGCACGCTCTCCTCCGTCCCATCCTCATGGACCCTCACCGCCTCCCTTGGGGCCGTGCGAAAAAGCCCGGCTAACTCCCGCTCCGTGCGGTACGCTGCCAACTCCTCCAACGCCCCGCTCAAAGAGAAAAGAAACAAAAGCAGCGCCCCCTCATCCCAATGCCCCACCACCGCCGCACCCACCGCCACCGCCAGCATGAGAAAATGGATATCCAGAATCTTTTTCTTCAGCTGCTCCCATACCTCCCCCGCCGTCTTCCAAGCCCCCGCCCCGTAAGCCACCAAGAAAAATACTTTCTCCACCCATCCCTCCGTGGCCCATCCCGCCACACCCGCTAGCCCGCACAGCACCGCTAACCCTAACGGAACTTTCCACTTTTTCCCAGCCCCCATCACCGAGGGCAAATGCCGCACCTCCAGCTTGACCCCGCGCAACACTTTCCAAAACCAGTACTGAGGTGCCGTCGGACAGCTTTCCCTTTCTAAAATAATCTTATCTTTCTCCCTCCTCATCCGCACCCCCTCCCCCCAATCCCCCTGCAACAATCGGCCGCACTTTCCACACCGCGAATCCCCTAGCTCCCATCGACAAGCACTCTGCCCTCCTAATCGCCGGATCGATTCGGCCAACGCCACCGCCCCCCGCTCGCCTGCCCCAGAAGCCGCCGTCGCATAATCAATTCTCCCCTCATGAAAGGATACCGAGACCCCCCGGAGATCGGCCGACTCACCCAATTCATGGGCCAGCAGATCGATTCCACAATTTTGGGCCCCATGCTGATGCATAACTTTAGACTAACTATTCCCATGCACCTTTGACCAACTTTCCTCACCTACTTGCCAACCCCTCGCTCATGATTACTTTCAAAGGATGCCCGTTTCTGTACTCCCTGCGACCCACCCCTCGAGCCCCCCCAAGCTCTCCCCATCCCACCCCTCAGCCGATGACCTCTCTTTCTTATCCCGACACCTCGGCCCTAACAAAACAACCGAAAAGGAGATGCTCAAAACGGTCGGCCTCTCCACCCTGGAGGAGCTTGTCCAAGCCACTCTCCCCGCCGGCCTAGCCTCCCCCCAACCCCCCAAACTCCCTCCCGCCCGCTCCGAAACACGTGCCCTCGCTGACCTAGAAAAGATCCTTTCCCAAAATAAACCCTTCCGATCTCTGATCGGCCTTGGATATCACGGAACCATCACCCCCCCTGTCCTCCGTCGAGCCATCCTAGAGGACCCGGGCTGGTACACCTCTTATACCCCCTACCAACCCGAAATCTCTCAAGGTCGTCTCGAGGCCCTCCTCAACTATCAAACCATGATCCTCGAGCTGACTGGCATGGAAATCGCCAATGCCTCCCTTCTCGACGAAGGCACCGCCGCTGCCGAAGCCGCCTCTCTCGCCCACGCCGCCGCCACCGACAAAAAAAGGAAAACACTCTGGCTCACTCCCGGACTCCACCCTTCCACCATCTCCGTCGTGACCACAAGAGCCGAGGTCTTGGGCTGGAAGATTGTTACCTCCCCAACTTTCCCGAAAGCCGAAGCGGATCATCTCTTCGCCGGAATCCTCGCCTATCCAGAAAGCGACGGCCGACTGCCAGACCCACGCTCGCTCATCCAAGAACTGAAAAAAGCTGGCGCCCTCTCCATTCTCGTGGCCGATCCCTTGGCTCTGCTTCTCTTTACTCCCCCCGGGGAGTTGGGAGCCGACGTGGCGGTGGGTAGCACCCAACGCTTTGGTGTTCCCATCGGCTTCGGAGGTCCGCACGCCGCCTACTTCGCGACAAAGCTAACACACCAGCGCCTCCTCCCGGGCCGCTTGATCGGAGTCTCCAAAGACAGCGCCGGTCGTACCGCCTACCGCCTCTCCCTCCAAACCCGGGAGCAGCATATCCGCCGCGACCGTGCCACGAGCAACATCTGCACCGCCCAAGCCCTCCTCGCCACCCTCGCCTCGATGTATGCCATCCATCACGGCCCGAAAGGCCTTCACCAAATCGCTCTGCGGATCCATCAGCACACCCAACGCTTGGCCGCTGGACTCAAAACTCTTGGTCTGACCATCGCCCATTCGACCTATTTCGATACCCTCCGCCTTCAAGGCTCCCCCACAACACTGAAAACCGCCTTCACCAAAGCCACACAATCCCAGACAAACTTTCGCCGATTCCCCAATGGCGACCTGGGCATCACGTTAGATGAGCGCACCGACAGTGCCGAAGTCGATCGCCTGCTATCCTTTTTTGGTGCAACCAAACTGCCACCTCCCTTCTCCGAATTTCCCCCGATCTCCACCCCCCTGACGCGTTCCACGCCCGCTCTCCATCACCCGATCTTCACCTCGCACGCTAACGAGAATGAGCTCCTCCGCTACATCCGGCGCCTCGCCGCCAAAGATCTCACTCCCGCCCAGTCGATGGTTCCGCTCGGCTCCTGCACCATGAAGCTCAACGCCGCTTCCGAACTTACCCCTCTCGGTTGGTCAACGGTTTCGGAACCCCACCCCTACGCCCCTGCCGAGCAAAATCCGGGATATCTGCAGATGATTCACGAACTGGAAAACTGGTTAGGCGAAATCACGGGTCTTCCCCACGTCTCTCTTCAACCCAACGCTGGATCCCAAGGTGAGTATGCCGGACTTCTCTCCATCCGCGCTTGGCACCAGTCGAGAGGTGAAACCCATCGCGATGTCTGTCTCATCCCCGTTTCCGCCCACGGGACCAATCCCGCGAGTGCCGTTCTCGTCGGTTTTCGCGTCGTTCCAGTCGCGTGCGATAACCAAGGCAACGTGGATCTCCAAGACCTCGACGCCAAACTGAAAGAACACGGACCTCGCGTGGCCGCCGCCATGGTCACTTACCCATCGACTCACGGGGTTTTCGAAACGGCGATTCGGGACATCTGCCAAAAGGTTCACGATGCGGGTGGCCAAGTCTATATGGATGGCGCCAACCTCAACGCCCTGGTTGGCATTTGTCGTCCTGGCGAGTTTGGTATCGATGCCTGCCACCTGAATCTACACAAAACTTTCTGCATCCCACACGGCGGCGGTGGACCTGGAGTCGGCCCGATCGCGGTCGCCCCCCATCTGGCTCCTTTTCTGCCTGCTCATCCCCACCAAACTCTAACAAAAGATCAGGTCGGAGCCGTCGCCTCCGCTCCTTACGGCAGCGCCAGCATCTTGGTCATCCCTTGGATGTTCCTCGCCATGGTGGGAGGCAAAGGCCTCGCCCGTTGCACCGAAGTCGCCATCCTGAACGCCAACTACCTCGCCAAAAGACTTTCCGACCACTACCCGATTCTTTACCGAGGCGCGGGCGGCTGGGTTGCTCACGAATTTATTCTCGATCTGCGCCCTTTCAAAACCACCGCGGGCATAGAGGTGGACGATATTGCAAAACGGTTGATGGATTATGGATTTCATGCCCCCACCATGTCTTGGCCTGTCGGCGGGACCCTAATGATCGAACCCACCGAATCCGAATCGCGCGAAGAGCTGGATCGCTTTGCCGACGCCCTCATTTCGATTCGAAAGGAGATCGCGGAAATCGAGTCGGGCAAAATGGACCGTGCCCACAACCCACTAAAACTGGCCCCACACCCCGCCGCCGATCTCGTCTCCGACGCCTGGGATCGCCCCTATAGCCGCGAGAGAGCCGCCTACCCGGCTCCCTGGACACGCACCTGGAAATATTGGCCCACCGTTTCCCGAATCGATGCCGTCCACGGCGACCGCAACCTCATCTGCTCCTGCCCCACCGTCGAGGAACTTTCAAGCTAAGCAGAGATTGGCAATCTCCTCCGCTGGGTAAGTCCAAATCTCACTCAGCGTGGGATGATAGTGGGGCATCGCCGCCATCTCCGACGCGGTGCCCCGATACCGCATGATTGCCAAAGGTTCATGAATCAGGTCGGAAGCATGCGGCCCCACCACCTGCGCCCCCACAATTACTCCTCTTTCCTTGAGAGCGATCAATTTAACAAAGCCGTTCAGCTCCCCCATCACCATCGACTTCCCGTGGTCCGCGAACGGATAAGTCGCCGTCACGATATCCCACCCCTTTTCCCGACACTCCTTTTCCGAATATCCTACCCCCGCCGCCTCTGGAGAGGTAAAGATAACCTCCAGTTTCAGCCGGTAATCCATTCTCTCTTTCAGCTCCTTCCCCGCGGCGAATGCCGCCGCATTTTTCGCCGCCACCTCCCCTTGCTGAATCGCCAAATGAACCACCTCATACGGCCCGCACACATCCCCCGCGGCAAAGATATGCGGGACGCTGGTTTGCTGGGTGAGTTGCGTGACGACCTTTCCCTTTTCCGTCTTTACCCCAGCGGTCGAAAGGTTCAGCCCCTCCAGATCCGGCTCTCGACCCAGCGCCTGTAAAATCTGCTCCGCCGCTACACTTCTCTTTTTACCATTCTGCAAAAACTCGACCCTCTTTTTCTTTCCCTTCTTCATCACCCGCTGGATCTGGGTTCCACAAAACACCTCGCTCCCCTGATCCCTAAATACCTTCGCCAGCGTATCCCCCACTTCCGGATCCGACTCCGGCAACAACCGCTCACTTCGTTGGATTACGGTAACCTTCACCCCGAGATGGGCGTAGTACTGCGCGAACTCCAACGCCACCGCCCTTCCCCCCAGGACAATCAGGCTCTTGATTGGCTTTGAGGCCTCCAAACACTCGTCGCTTGTCCAGTACCCCGTCTCCTCCAGGCCAGGAATTTTCCTGAATGAGGTGCGGGAGCCCGTCGACACCAAAAACGTCTTCGCCTCAATTTCCGCTGGAACCCTCTCCTTTTCCACCCCTTCCAAGGCTAGCCGGTGAGGATCGGTAAAACGCCCATTCGCACGGTAAAAGGTGAACTTCCCCTTCTCGAACTGTTCCTGCCGATAATCCGCAAACTCCGCGATCAGCCGATCCTTTCGCTTGAGGATCGCCTTCCAATCTGGCTGGGACTTCCCTACCCGAATTCCAAAATCCTTCGCCCTGCCGATCTCATGGTTACGGTGCGCACTTTCCAACATGGTCTTGGTCGGCATGCAACCTCGCAAAATACATAAGCCCCCAACTCTTTTTCCCCCCTCCACCACGGCCACCCTCATCCCCAAGCCAGCCGCCGTCCGTGCGGCCGCATACCCCGCGCTTCCCCCGCCGAGAATGGCTAGGTCAAAGCTAGTCCTCATCGCTACGACGCAGACGCTTTCGCCTCGATGGCCACACTTTTTCCCCCAAACTTTGGATATAAGTATCGTGCCGCTGGCACTCCCTGCCGCGTAATCACCGCCGCCTTCGACAACCCTTTTTCGGCCAAGTGCAACAGGGATGCCTGCAGTAACGCCACTCCTAACCCCCTGCGCTGATACTCATAATCAATAATTACCCCCGACAACAGCTGGGGGCCCTCCCCCTCCAGTGCCAACAAAGCGCTGCAACCCACCACCCGAGGGCCATGTTGCAGAACAAGAAAGTCCATCTTTTCCAAACTTTTCCCGTCGGGAAAGATTCGCCCCCGCAACTGGTCCAAGTGCCCCTCGAGACCAATCATCCATGCCTTTTCATTCAAAAACGCCCTCTGGATCCCCTCCCACGCCAACTCCACCTCGGGTTGCGGTTGCACTTTGATCTCGTGCTTGGGTGGCAAATGTGGAGGCATCGCCGGAACCTGCGACAAATCCCACTCAAAACGAACGCTCACTTGATGTCGACTCACCCGACCATTGGAACGCAGAAGAGCCCCAAGGCCAAGCCGGAAACGATCTATCGACTGCCTGGCTTCACCGCCGGAATGCTTTTTAGATCCGCCGGTATTTCACTCGCCGAAAATGTCTCCACTGGCATGCCAAAGAGCGCGCAAAGGGGGGCGCCCAACTCCGGCGTCTGTGTGCTCCGATCCACCAGACAGGCAACCCCTGCCACTACCCCACCGGCCTCCTGCACCAGCGAAATTACCTCTCGGACCGCACCCCCTGTCGTAATCACATCCTCCGCCACCAAAAACCTTTCCCCCGGCTTCACCTCAAAACGCCGAATCTGTAATTTCCCACTCTCCTTTTCGGCAAAGATATGGCGCCGACCCAAATGTCGCGCCACCTCGTGCCCGACCAAAATTCCCCCCATCGCGGGGGAAATCACACTGTGAAAGACCCACTGCTCCACTTTGATTTTGCCCACCAGAGCACCACACAACTCCGCCGTCGCCACCGGATCCTGCAAAACCAGTGCACACTGAAAGAAAGTTCGGCTGTGCCGCCCCGAACGCAAAATAAAGTGTCCGTGCAGCAGCGCCCCACACCTGCGGAAAACTTCGAGTACTTGCGCCGCAGTCATGACCCAGGGCGTCGGGCCAATAGCTCAATTTCCACCGCACCCCCTTTGGGCAAGCCCGCCACTTGAATGGTGGAACGGCTCGGGGGGTCTTGAGGGAAAAACTCCGCGTAGACACCATTCATTTCGGGAAAAGTTTTCAAATCGGTCAAAAAGACGGTTGCCTTCACCACGTCCGCCATGGTCAATCCACCCTCCTTCAGTAAGCTTTGCGCCCGTTCGAGTGCTCTCCGCGTCTGCTCCGCTACGGTCCCACTCATCAGGTTCCCTGCTTCATCCAAAGCCAGTTGCCCCGAGAGATAAACAAACCCCCCCGCCTCCGTCGCTTGACGGTAAGGACCAATCGCCGGCCCCGCCACTTTTGCTGTCCAACCCTTGTGTCCCATGCCGTGCATCTTTTCTGAATCCGACCCGCAGGTCAACGCTCATGAATCCCTCCCCTAGCCTTAAATTTCTCCAAGGTTCCGCAGACTACTTTCGACTTTGCCAAACCATATCTCCGACTTAACTTATCGAGATGAAATTCATCCTCCTACTCCTCCCTCTCCTTCTGCCCACTCCCCTGCTCGCTCATACCGGGTCCCACGCCTATGGATTCACCAGCGGTTTCACCCACCCCGTTTTTGGGCTGGATCACCTCTTGGCCATGCTCAGTGTGGGCATTCTCAGCGCTCAAATGGGCGGGCGTGCGCTTTGGTCCGTCCCGCTGATTTTTGTCGGGTTCATGCTCGTCGGCGGAATTTTAGGCATGCTTGGGGTTCCATTCTTCTCCGTCGAAATCGCCATCGCGGTCTCCGTCCTCGTCCTTGGGCTTTGTATCGCTAGCTCCCAAAAGTTTCCGATTCTTCTCACCATGGCGGGGGTGGCCTTCTTTGCCCTTTTCCATGGCCACGCCCATGGCGTGGAAATGCCGGAGGCCGTCAATCCCACCCTGTATGCTCTCGGCTTTATTCTCGGCACGACCTTGATTCATCTCCTCGGCGTTGCCCTCGGTTGGTGGGCCACCCGCCCGCACCGCCCCGCCTTTTTTCTTCGTTGGGCGGGTGTGGCGATTGCCCTGGTGGGGGCTTACTTCTTAACTCAATCCACTCTCGGGCGGAAGGAGGAGGCGGCGTTCCCCGTCTCCTCTTTCACTCGCTAGCTTTTCTCGCGCAGTTCTCGCAACTTTTCCCGCAACTGAGCGATACACTCTTTCCAAAAATCCTTTGGCAAGGCTTCGTACCTGACTGTCTTGGCATCCACTTGGACGGTGTAAAAAATGTTGCTGGGTTCCCCCACCAGCTCATCAAAAAGGTTCCGCCTCACATAAGCCGCAATCTCATCCCCGCCATCTAAGTGGATATTCACGTCCCGGCCATCCGCATCCGCTTCCAAGGCCAGCAAGACGAGCTGCAGATCAGCCCAACTGATCGTCAGCTCACTTTTTAGAATCGAGGCCATGTGCCGATCAATTAAATCGAGGAGTCGCGTCACAATTCGAGAACACTCGAGCGCCCGATTTTCGATAGAGAGAGCCGACCCTTTGCCTTTCGCCTTCGCTGAAACCTCCGGCTGGTTTACGGTTCCTTTTCGATTCATCTCAATTTTCTACATCCAAAGGGAAGTGCAGGAAAAGAAATTGTTGAAGCGATAAAAAACTCCTTTTCCCATCCTTTTCTCATAAAGTGGGAATGCTGTGCTGATCGATACTCATAGCCATCTCGATTTCCCTGACTTTGATGCCGACCGGGCGGACATCATTCAGCGGGCTACCGAAGCCGGCGTCACCCGAATCATCTCCATTGGAACCACCCTACAAACCAGCCGTGCGGCCCTTGCCTTAGCGGATACCTTTCCCCAGATCTATGCCACCGTTGGCCTGCACCCGTGCGAGGTTCCCGAGGCTTCCGCATCGGCCATCGAGGAGATCGCTGAACTGGCTCGTCATCCCAAAGTTGTCGCCATCGGTGAGTGTGGGCTCGACTACCACCGCCTTCCCAGCAACTCGTCCAACCCTTTCACCGCTGCCTCCTCCACTATGGGCGGTATCTCCCCAGGACACGAAGAGTTGGCCTTGGCCGATGCCGATCTCAAGAATCGCCAGTCCATTTTTTTCCAGCAGCAACTCGATCTCGCGCTCGAATTGAAACTCAACGTCGTCATCCATCAGCGGGATAGTTGGGCGGACACTCTGGCCACCCTGAAACCCTACTCCGGACGACTCCAGGCCGTCTTTCACTGCTTTTCGGGCACATGGGCGCAAGCGCAGGAGCTCTTCTCTATGGGTCACTCCATCTCCTTGACGGGAATCGTCACATTCAAAAATGCGCGCGAACTGCACTCCTGCGTTCAACAAATCCCCGCCGGCTCCTACTTCTTGGAAACGGACTGCCCTTACCTCGCCCCCGAGCCCCATCGGGGGAAGAGGTGCGAACCCGCCTATACCCGGCAAATCGCCGAACGGGTGGCTGCCCTCCGAAACCAGTCGATCGAAGAAATCTCTCGCGAAACCAGCCTGGCTGCGGAACAGTTCTTTCGACTGCCCCCCCGATGAAAACTCCTGCCCTCCCTTTCTGGATTCGTGTACCCGCGACCACGGCCAATCTCGGCCCAGGTTTCGATGCCTTTGGCCTCGCCCTCAACCTCTATAACGATGTATCGGTCTCTCCCGGTCGTTCAGCCACACCGGACCCATTTTCCGATGAAATAGTCGACGCCTACTTCCACGCCCGTCAGCGAGCCCCCCAGCCTTATCGTCTCCATGTCCGCGGCACGGTTCCCCCATCCCGTGGGCTCGGCAGCAGCGCCACCATTCGCTTGGGTATGCTGGCCGCGCTCGACTACCTTCATCGTCGAAAGCTTGATCTACCTTGGCTCATCCAAACCGCCACGACATTAGAGGGGCACCCCGACAATATCACCGCCGCCGCCCTAGGGGGTTTCGTCGTTTGCGGCGGGCTTCGGCCAGCGAAGGCGAACATTTCCGCACGACTCAAATTTGTCGCCGCCATCCCCAAACTGCAAACCTCGACCAAAACGGCTCGCTCTCTTCTCCCGCGTACCGTTCCCTTCCGTGACGCTGTCGCCAACCTGCAAAACGCGTCCAGAATTACGGCAGCTCTTTTTCAGGGCCGATATGAGGAGGCCCGCGGCGCCTTTTCTGACCGCCTTCACCAACCTTACCGGGCCACCCTTGTGCCTGGTCTCCACCAGGCGATCCTTCAAGCCGAGCAAGCGGGCGCGATTGGCGCCTTTCTGAGCGGCGCTGGCCCCACAATTATGGCCATGACGCTCCAGTCGGAGAGAGCGATTGGACGAGCTATGCAGAAAGCCCTCCATCGCGCCGGACACCGGTCGGTGGAGATATGTGTGCTGTCCGCGGATAACCGCGGCTTGCGGGTCGTCCGATCAGCTGGGAAGCCCTAAGAGCGACTGGCAAGAGGCATTCTAACCCCGTCAGGGGCGAACCAAGGAGCTTACTTCTTCTCGGCGTAGTGGTGCAGACGGTTCGAAAGAATGATAAAGGTGGGAGCCCAGAGCCCGACAAAGATACCGAACCTCTCCGCATAGGCTCTTTTCGCATCAGCCATGAGATCCCCCGAGCCCGGAGCCCCAAATTGTCCGCCCGCCGAAAACCAAATTAAGACCGATCCCACGATCGATAGAAAACCCAACGCGAAACACAGGTTACTTAGAAACTGAATTTGTTCTTTGTTCATAGTTCTAAAATGGCCACTGTCTGGACTCCTTCAAGCCCTTTCTTGCTACTGGCAGGCCTCACACTCACCGCCATTGCGCATAGCTTCGATGGAGCAAGCCGTCTTCTCTTCCGCGGTAAAGGTCTTCGGACTGACTTCGGTGATGGGGGCGCCCTCTTGCAGTCCCGCCCGCACCTCCTTCTTCAACTTCACCGTGGCCTTTTCGATGTTCGATGCTCCTAAAGTCCGCAGGTAATACGTCGTTTTCAAACCTTGATGCCAAGCCAGACGGTACATTCGGGAGAGAACCTTCAGATCGGGTTGACCTAAAAATAGGTTCAGCGATTGCGACTGATCGATCCACTTTTGGCGACGCGCGGCCGCTTTCATAATCCACTCAAAGCCCACCGCAAAAGCGGTCAGGTAACGCTTCTTCAGCTCCTCGGGCATTCCCTCTACTGGGCCAAGCTCTCCGTCAAAATACTTTAGCTGATCCACCATCGCCTGGTTCCACAGACCTGCTTTTTTCAGATCTTTGACCAAATAGGGATTTAGCACGATAAACTCGCCCGAAAGATTACTCTTCACGAACAAGTTTTTGTACGTCGGCTCAATGCAGGGCGAGGTGCCGGTGATGTTCGAGATCGTGGCGGTTGGAGCAATCGCCAATACGTTGGAGTTCCGCATTCCATGAGCTCGGATCTTTTCCCGCAACGGCTTCCAATCCATTTTCCCGCCCCGCGGACAATCGATCGGCAATCCTCTCTCTTGCTCAAGAAGATCGATCGTATCTTGGGGCAATAATCCCCGATCCCACTTCGAACCTTTGTAGGTGGAATAAGTGCCCTTTTCTGCCGCCAGATCACTCGACGCTTCATAGGCATAAAAAGCGATTGCCTCCATCATCTCGTCGTTAAACTCAACCGCCTCATCCGACTCGAAGGAGAGGCCCTTCATGTAGAGGGCATTCTGCAACCCCATCACCCCCAACCCAATGGGACGATGCCGGGAGTTGGCCGTCTTCGCCGCCTCGGTCGGATAGAAATTAATGTCGATCACGTTGTCCAAGGCACGGACTGCGACCCGAATCGTCTCCCTCAATTTGGCGTGATCCAACGAGCCGTCGGCCAGAAGATGGGTATCCAAGATAATCGATCCCAAGTTACAAACCGCCGTCTCATCCTTGCCCGTATTGAGGGTGATCTCCGTGCATAGATTGGAGCTATGAATCACCCCCACGTGGTCTTGCGGACTCCGTATGTTGCAGGCGTCTTTGAAGGTGATCCAGGGGTGCCCCGTCTCGAACAGCATGGAGAGCATTCTCTTCCAAACCTCAATCGCCGGAACCTTGTGCCCCCAAATTTCCCCCTTCTCCGCTTTCGCCTCATACGCAACGTAAGCGTCCTCAAACTTTTTCCCAAAGAGGTGGTGCAAATCGGCCGCGTCACTCGTCCGGAAGAAAGTCCAATCCCCACGCGCTTCCATTCGCTTCATGAATAAATCAGGGATCCAGTTGGCCGTGTTCATGTCGTGGCAACGCCGACGATCATCCCCCGTGTTTTTCCGGAGCTCGAGGAAATCAAAAAGGTCATTGTGCCACGTTTCTAAGTACGCACAGCCCGATCCCTTGCGCTTTCCTCCCTGATTTACTGCCACCAACAGATCGTTGTGCAACTTAAGGAATGGGATGACCCCTTGGCTTTCCCCATTCGTGCCTCCAATGTAACTGCCCGTCCCACGGACACTCGTCCACGATCCCCCTAATCCCCCCGCCCACTTGGACAGCATCGCGTTTTCGGCCACCCCGCGCTGCATAATCGCCTCAATCGAATCGTCCACCCAGTACAGGTAGCAAGAGGAGAGCTGACTGTGATGGGTGCCCGAATTAAATAGCGTCGGCGTCGAGGAACAGAACCTACGACTCTTGTAGAGCTGATAGAGCTCAATCGCCCGAGCTTCCCGATCCTTCGGTTCCGCATGGAAAAGACCCATGGCAACACGCATCCAGAAAAATTGAGGGGTTTCCAACCGGCGTGAAACGTCCGCCTTTTTGTCCACGATCAGGTAACGATCGTACAAAGTCTGCACGCCTAAGAAGTCCAGATCCAGATCCGCCATCGGATCCAACGCCGCCGCTAACTTCTCGATGTCATACTTCTGCAGAAAAGAATTGTAACGGCGAATTTCGATGCCCCGCTGGATTGTTTCGGCAAACTTTCTTCGGTGAAAATCTCGCAAAGCTCCGATCCCATCCCGCAAAATGTCCCAACTGAGAACCTCCTCGTAAATAAAGGTCATCTGGATTCGGCCAGCAAACTTGGCAAAGTCCGCGTCCTTCTCGATCAAGGTCTTGGCGTTGAGGCTGATGGTGTTGTTCAGGTCGGCCCGCTTCATTCCGTCGAAAATCGACCTCCGCAACTCCTTCTCAATCTCCCCCGACGAAAGGCAAAGATCCAACCCGATCGAGGCAAACTCAATCCGGGCCCGTAAATCCGCGCCATCCCATAGAAAAGTGGAACCATCCGCATTGGCTACCACCACCATTCCCTCCGCCGGCTCGGCCGGAGCTACTACGAGATCACCCCTCGCTTTACGCTCACGCTGATCCGCCCGCGTGGCGCGATAAATAATATAGCGTTCGGCTACCTTGTAGTGACCCGCACGCATTAACTCCTCCTGCACCAGATCCTGGACCTCCTCAATGTGCACCGTGGTTTGACCTAGTTCGGTTACCCGTGCGGTCACCGCCTGAGCAATCTGGGGGGCAGACGAGGCGTCCAGCCGCAGAGCGAGAAACGCCTGACAAACAGCCACCTCAATCTTCGACTCGTTCCAAGGAACCGTCTGACCCTGCCGACGAATTAAACGGACGGTACACGCCGCGGGTTCCCCTGGACCCGGTGCCGTCGGCGGGCGCTCTCGGCGCTCTCCTACCAGACTGCGAGCCACGTCATAGGCATTGTTATCCACCAAGGTTTTTTCGACGAGAGTTTGCAAGTCTTCCACTTTAAGAAGCAAGGGTCTTTCGGCAAGAGCTTGTCGGGCGAGATTGCGACCAACTTCTGTACAAATTTTAGCAACCCACCGACGGTTCGTCTCGGTAAAGATCGATTCCTGACCCTTCGCCTTGAGCCAACGAGCCAAGCTTCTTCCCACCATTTCGGCCACTTCCGAGAGTTGGAACGCATGACGCGACTCCCCATCAATCACCTCGATCTGAGGCATGTCCACTTCCACCGAATCCAAAGCCTCGCTCCACGCTTCCTGCTTGCCTTCCGGAAGGTTGAGAAAACGCTTCATGGCCAAATCCACATCCACGTCACGCGGGTCCATCTTCATAATCCAGCCCTCCTCTTGTCCTTGCCGAAAAAATCAGAGTTCGTCGTCGTGCACTGCCGCCAATGCCGATGACTTCTGATATTCGGTCACTCTGCCTTCAAAGAAGTTCTGCTCTTTCTTGATGTCCATCATCTCGGCCAGCCAAGGCAACGGGTTGGCCACATCGCCCCGTAGGGGCTTCAACCCCACTCCCTCCAGGCGCCGATCCGCGATATAATCAATGTAGGAGAGGAAGTCCTCCAAGCTCAAACCAACCGCGTTCACCGGCAGGCAATCTTTGATGAAGGTCTTCTCCAACTCCACCGCCGTCGCCATGGTTTGGCGCAGCTCCTCCTTAAAATCCTCACTCCAGACATCACGATTTTCCTCCACCAGATCCATAAACAGGTTGCGGAACACCTCAATATGGTTCGACTCATCCCGCAGGGTGTAGCGGAACATCTGTCCAATCCCGGGGAACTTGTTCTGCCGATACAAGGAAAGCACCATGCCAAACAGCCCGTAGAACTGGGTGCCCTCCATGCACTGACCGAAGACAAAGATGTTTTTCGCGAGGAGCCGCTTATTTTCCACCTGCGTCAGATCCAGATCCCGACGCAAATCGCGGGAAATGCCCGTGACAAACTCATTCTTCTTCACGATCGACTGCACGTCTTCAAACATCGCCTCACACTCGTGCGGATTGATGCCCAAGGAGCTGATCATATAGAGCAAGGAATCCGCGTGAATATTCTCCTCATGGGCGTGCCGACCCAGGACCAACTTCAACTCGGGCGCCGTCACCATCTCCCGAACCACATGCTGAATGTTATCGCCGACGATTCCCTCCGCTGCCGAAAAGTAGCCGATCCCCATTCGAATAATCCAGCGCTCCACGTCCGAGACCACTTTGTTGTCCTTCCACTGCTCGATGTCCTTACCCATGCCAATATCCTCCGGCTCCCAATGGTTCGCCTTCATCTTGCGATAGAGGTCATAGGCCCAGGTATATTTCAAGGGGAGAAGATTGAAGGTCATCGTCTCTTTGCCCAAAATCACCTTCTTACCCGCAAAGGCGGCCTCCGCCTTTTTCTTGTCCAAAACGAACTTCCGTCCGCCAACCGTGAATTCTGTTTGCATCATAATTTTGTTACCCTTTCAGCTTCTGCTTAGGCCGGGCCGAAATCCAAGCAGAGGCCAATTTTTAGTATTATTTACGCTAATACACGTAAATACCCAGTTTTGCCCGCAACACCTTTGAGTTGTGTTGAATGTGTTCAAGGTGACTAGATGTAGTATGAGAATTTTACGTGTCAATAGACTTTGTGAAATTTTTTTATTTTGTGCGTATATGCCTTAAATAAAGGCAAATACGGGGCATTTGCCTAGCGGAGAGAGGGGCTCTCGCGCACCGACTTATTCACAACCGTAAAATTTTATCCGAGCAAAGAGGGTTTTCTACTGCGGAACGTGACAACCGCCCCCGCCATTTTTTTGGAAATATTTCTGATGATACTCCTCCGCTTTCGTGTACGGCCCGGCCCAATCCACCTGCGTCACGATCGGGCGCGAAAACTTTTTCTCACTCGTCCATTGATCGATCACATCCCGCACGTCACTCTCCTGCTCCGCTCGGGTGAAATAAATGGCCGATCGGTACTGGTCACCCACATCGGGCCCTTGCCGATTCAGGGTCGTGGGATCGTGTATCTTAAAAAAGTACTCCACGATTTTTTTTGTATCGGTTTTTTTCGTCTCATAAACCAGCCGCACCACCTCCGCATGGCCCGTGCCGTGCCCACACACATCCCGATAGGTCGGGCTCTTCGTCCATCCCCCTTCGTATCCCACCTCAGTGCTTCTCACCCCGGCAAACTTCGAAAATACCTCCTCCACTCCCCAGAAACATCCCCCCGCCACATCGATCGTCTCGACCGCCGGTGCTGCTCCCTCCTCCTGAAAACTCAACACCGCTGAATTAATGCAGTACCTCAATCCCGTCGGCTTCGGCCCGTCCGGAAAAACGTGCCCCAAGTGCATATCACAGCGCACGCAGTGCACCTCGGTTCGGGCCATTCCCAGATCGTGATCCGTCTGCTCTCCGATGTTCTCATCCGCAAACGGCTGAAAAAAACTGGGCCAGCCGGTACCCGAGTCGAACTTATCCCCCGCCCGAAATAGCGGCAGCCCGCAGCCCGCGCACAGGTAGACCCCCTTGGCATGGTGATCGTGAAAGACTCCGCAAAAAGCCCGCTCCGTCCCGGCCGTCCGGCCAATGCGAAACTGCTCCACCGTCAGTCGAACCGCCCACTCTTTGTCCGACCGCACCACTTGCGGTACTTCCCTCACAGGTCCCGCTTTCCCGTCCTGCGTCATCAAACGCACCTGAACCACTCCGCCTTTTTTCATGTCTTTCTTTTCGCTCATCGCACCAACTTGCCCCGAAAACCACCATCCCGCCAGCCCGACAATCAATCCCATCCCCATCCAAAACTGCCTATGCCGCATCATTTCTCCAACCTACACCCGCCATCCTCAAAACAAAGGATCCGGATAAACCCCTTGGCCTACCAAGCCGCGAAGATACGCAGCCACCAACTGCTTGTCCTCGGGGTAGGTCATGCCCGCCCACTTTGCCGCGGTTGGCAAAACTTTCACTTTCGCCCTCCCCTGCGTAATCCAGCCACCCACCGCATTCGGAATTAAATACTCCGACTTGTCAGATCCCCCCTCTTTTTGCAGAAAATTCGCAAAACCATCCTGGAGCAAAGCAAAGATCGAAGGCTGAAACCCCCAGCAGTTCATCGAGACGGGCGCATCCCCCTGAAATTCTCCTCGGACTCCCTGCGCCGACTTTCCACTCACCTTATCTCCATCCTTTTTCAGCTCAAAATACTCCTCCACCCCCACCAGAAATCCGCTCGCATCCCTTTGGCACACCCCCCGCGTCACTGTACCGTGATCCGACAAGGTCTGGTCCAAACGGAACCCCGCCATGGCAAACTCTCCGCTCCCCTCTCCCCCAGGTAACAAGAGATGCTTGTGCAGGAGCTGATAAGACTCTCTCCCGTAAAAATCATCCGCGTTAATCGCCACAAACGGCCCGCGAATTGCCTTTCTCGCCGCTAAGATCGCCTGTCCTGTTCCCCACGGCTTCTTTCTCCCTTCAGGAACCGAGAAGCCCTGGGGTAAATCGTGCAACTCCTGAAACGCATAATCCACTTCCAATTTGCCCTCATATCTCTTGCCAATCACTTTTCGAAAATCTGCCTCCAGATCTTTTCGAATCAGAAATACCACGCGGGCGATTCCCGCCTGTTTGGCATCGTAAACTGCATAATCCAGCAACACCTCCCCGCTCGGCCCCACGGGATCCAACTGCTTCAATCCGCCATATCGACTCCCCATTCCCGCCGCCATGACCAGAAGGGAAAGGGAGTTCGACATCACACTGCTTTAGCAAAGCGGGCTTAATCTTCCAGCCCGATTCACTACCACCCAATCTCCCGCAAATAATCCTCCAACCCGATCTCCCATGCCGGAATCTTCCTGCCCAAAATTCTCTCCGTCTCCGAAAGGTCCAGTGGCGAAAAAGCCGGCCGGGCGACTTTCATGCCCGCAATCTGACTTTGCGGAATCTCCCGAATTTCACGACACGCCACCTTTTTCCCCCGCGCTCGCATCAGCTTGGCCGCCGTCTCCGCAAACCCTTTCCAGGTCGTCTGCCCCGACTGCACCCCATGGGTAATCCCCTCCGCCTTCGCCCCCACCAAATCAAAGATCGTTCGGGCCGCCTCCCCCGCGTACGTGCACGAGCCCGTCCTTCCACCCGCCAACTCCACCACTTCCTGCTCCGCCAATATCCGCGGCAACTGACTCATAAATGTTTTTCCCCCGTGACCAAAAACCCACGCCAACCGCACGATCAACGCCTGCGGATTCGCTCGCATCACTCTCTTCTCCCCTTCCGCTTTATCCCTCCCATAGCGAGACAAGGGGCACACTGGATCCGATGGAAGATAAGCCGACTGTTTTTTCCCATCAAAAATGTAATCCGTTCCCAGATGGACAAACCTCACCCCCCTTCGGCCGCACTCCTTGGCCCACGCCTCCGGCGCCTCACAGTTCGCCTTTCGGCTTAAGACAGGATTCTCCTCGCAAAATTCAAGACTCGTCACCGACGCCGCATTAATCACCGCGTCCACCTTGTCTTCGGCCAGGGTCTCCCGCGCCACATCCGGAAGAGAAATATCCAACTCCGTCCGAGTGCGTGCGTCGACCGAAAAACCTCTTCGCACTCCTTCTTGCACCAAATACCGCCCCGTTAATCCCCCGGCCCCGAGAATCAGGACCCTCATGCTCCCGCCCTACCCCTCGATGGTATTGATCTCGACCGGCTCGACCTGCACGCCCTGCTTCTCAAACCACTTCACCACCTCGTCAATTTTCTCATGCGTGCTCGTAAATTCGAGCGCCATCACGAAAACATCCCGATCCGCTGTGGCCGACCGAACATTGAACTCCACATCAAACTTCTTGCTCATCAAATAGAGCAGGGGCTTCTTCCCGATCTCCGGGGCGAAGGTCAGCCAATACCGTAAGCTGATGCGTTTGGCTGCCATCGCCTTAACCCCCGGCAATCGCCGGCACGATACTGACCTCATCCCCCGCCTTCAAAGGAGTCTGCTGGTTTTGCAAAAAGCGAATATCTTCCCCACCCACATAAATGTTCACAAACCGACGCACCTCCCCTTTTTCGTCCACCAAACGATCCTGGATCCCAGGAAACGATTTCTCCAACGAGGCCAACATGGCCTGCACGTCTTTGGCCTCGACCTCCACTGTGTCTTTCTGACCCGTGAGCGCACGCAGCGGAGTGGGAATGCTGACAGAAATCGCCATACGAAACCTTAGACTTTGACTCGTGCTTTGGCCAGCCCGGACGAGAGCAACGCATCGAAATCCCTTAAACTCGGTTTGATTTTCGACGGCGCCCCCAGATGACCCGTCAATGCCTCCACCGTTTTCAACCCGTGCCCTGTAATGCACAAAACCACCTCCCCATCGTGCGGAATTTTGCCCGTTTCGACCAACTTCCTCGCGCAGGCCACCGTCACGCCGCCAGCCGTTTCGGCAAAGATTCCCTCCGTCTCCGCCAAAAGCTTCATGCCTGCAATGATCTCCTCGTCCGTCGCATCCTCCGCCCAACCCCCCGTCCGGCTCATCGACTTCACCGCATAGTACCCGTCGGCCGGCGTCCCAATCGCCAGCGACTTGGCAATCGTTTTTGGGTGCGGCACGGGCCGAATCAAATCTGTCCCCCCTTTTCGCGCCGAGGAGATCGGATTACACCCGGTCGCCTGCGCCCCGTGGATCGCATAGGCAGACTTGCCCACCAACCCGAGCTGGGTGAACTCCTTGTACGACTTGTCGATCTTCGTCAGCAGCGACCCACTCGCCATGCAAACCACCGTGTGCCTCGGAATCCGCCAACCCAACTGCTCCATCACCTCGTAACCCACCGTCTTCGACCCCTCCGCGTAGTACGGCCGCAAATTCACATTCACAAAACCCCAACCATACTTTCCCGCAATCTCCGAACACAACCGGTTCACCGCGTCATAGGCGCCCTCAATCCCCACCACGTTCGTTCCATAGACCAAACTATTCATCACCTTGTTCTGCTCCAAATCCGCCGGAATCAGAACCCAGCTCTCCATCCCCGCACTGGCCGCATTCGCCGCGACCGAGTTCGCCAAATTTCCCGTCGAAGCGCACGCCACCACCTTGAACCCCAGCTCCCGCGCCCGCGACAAAGCCACCGCTACCACCCGATCCTTAAAGCTCAGGGTGGGGTGATTCACCGTATCGTTTTTCACATAACACGCCTTGACCCCAATCGCCTTGGCCAAACGATCCGCTTGGACTAGCGGGGTGAAGCCAACCTGTTTGCCCACCGTCGGCTCCCCCTCAATCGGCAGGAGTTCCCGATATCGCCACATCGAATTCCCGCGGGATTCGATCACCTTTCGGGTCAGGACCGACCCGATCGCGCCGTAATCGTAATCCGCCTCCAGCGGGCCGAAGTCGAATTCGCACACATGGATCGCCTGCGGGGGATAAGTTCGCCCGCACTCGCGACACTTCAACTTCGAGAAAAATTTTCCAGCCATACTGACCTCTCGCACCCCGTATCAACTCCAAACCCGATTACGGCCGGTTTGTTCGCCTGTCAGAATGGGGGGATTACATCGCGTCACGACGCGGAATGCTAATCCTCTCATCCTTTCCGACACTTCCCCTTTCGGGAAAGCGCCTGACTGGGTTTGGCACCCTAACAACCCCATCCGAAGATGGGATCCGGTTGCCGCAGTTTCACAGGGCCAGCCCCTCCACTGCTCTTGATAAGAAGCGCACCCAAAGCATCACCCAGAAAGAGAGAGCGGTCAAGCCTAGGGGGGCGTTCTATGTAAGGCAGCGGGGCCACGGACGATTTCCGGCACGATCAATTCGCTGACAGGTAGCCTAACGCGAGCCCCATGAAAAATCGGTCCCAAAAAAGTCAATCAATCGGATGCTGAAATTGAGCTCTCCTTTAAAGGATTTTTCCATCTCAACCCCGTAAAGCGGGAGAAGTCCACGTCGGCCGTATGAATCACTGCCCGATACTCATGAGCGAGTGCAACCAAATGAGCATCGGTCGTCAAATTTCCTCCCACCCCGCTTTGGCGGACCTCCCGTAGGAGATCGGCTAAATGAGTTGAACCAGGGGTAATGGCTCGCACATGAGACGGACGAAACCACCGTTCGAGACAGTCACAACTTTGTTGAGGAGTCAGCGGTCGCAAGAGAACGCGATTGGATGTGCTCAGCCTCAAAAACGACAGAACCACCACCCAAGGAATCCCTACCTCTTCCGGTCCTTGTAAGAGTCCTTTCCACCACCGCAACGCCGCCTTGTGCTCCGGGTCTGCCTCATTGTGGGCGTACAAGATGAGATTGGCATCAGGCAAAATCATGTCCGGCTTCTTTGTTTTCCAAGGAACTCATCCGTTTCCATCTCATCGGACAGTTGCTGCAGCCGCACCCGGTCAACCCCCGGCAAATAATCGGAACGGAACGTTGCCACTTCGACCCGTGAATTTTTATTCTGCTCGCTGCGAGACCCCAACCCCATCCGTATCGCATTGTTTAAAACCTTCTTAAAACTGATTCTTTGCCTTTGGACCTGTTTGCGAACCATCTCCACCGTATCAGGATCCAACGTAACTGTGGTTCTCATAGTAGCATCATGCATCATATAAAAATGCTGTCAAGACAGCATATATCTTTCGATTCGCAGAATAATGAAAAACGGCCATGCTCTGCCCATGAGCGATGCCCCCACTCTTCTCCGCTCGGGTAAGGTTCGCGACATCTACCGCTGGCAGGAGGAAATCTGGCTCGTCGCCACCGATCGCATCTCCGCCTTCGACGTCATTCTGCCCAACCCCATTCCGGGCAAAGGCATTCTTCTCACCTCCATCTCCCGTCACTGGTTTGAAACCTTGCCCGAGGCGCGGCCCCACCACGTCCTTGGCTTCGATGTTCCCGCCGGAGTTCCCTCACCCGAAATCTACGCCGGACGGCTCACCCGCTGCCGCACCGCCCAACCCCTCACGGTCGAGTGTGTCGTCCGTGGCTACCTCGCCGGCAGTGCCTGGGAAGAATACAAAAAGAAAGGATCCGCCTGGGGTCGACCTCTTCCCAAGTACCTGATCGAGGCCGGCCTTCTCCCCGAACCCATCTTCACCCCCACCACCAAGGCGGAGCAGGGCCACGATCTCCCCCTGACCGACGAGGCCGCCGAGCAACAGCTCGGTTCCGCCACGTTTCGCCAAGTACGGCAACGCAGCCTCTCCCTTTACAACGCCGCCCGCACCCGAGCCGAAAAGGCCGGCATCATTTTGGCGGATACGAAATTTGAGTTCGGCACCGACACCAAAGGAAATCTCCTGCTCATCGACGAACTCCTGACCCCCGATAGCAGCCGCTTCTGGCCGTCTGACCACTGGCAACCGGGCCGAACACCCCCCAGCTTCGACAAACAGTTCGTTCGCGACTACCTCACCAGTCTGAAGGAGTGGAATCAACAGCCACCCGCTCCCTCCCTTCCCGCCTCGGTCATCCAGGGCACCCTTGATCGCTACCGCGAAGCTTGTCGTCGAATCACTGGCTCCGAGCCTACCCTGCCCAAATCGTGAGCAAGCTGGACCACCGCGCGGTGGAAGACTTTCTCGCCGCCGGCGCGATGGAGCGCGGCCACGCTCTCCGCACCCAATCCATTCAACGAAGACTGCTCGAGCGCCTCGCCCTCTGGCTCGATCGCAAGAGAAATGGCAAAGATTGGCCCGCCGTTCAGCCCGATGACCTCCGCGAATTCCTATCCTACCGCCGCCAGTCGGGCCGGGTCGGCCCCACCACCCTCCGGCTGGAGACCTCCATTCTCCGCACCTTTGGGGCACACCTTCAGCGAATGGGACGCACCCAAAAAAGCATGTCGGTCGGACTCCGCTCCCCCAAACTTTCCCGCAAACTCCCTCCCTCCCTCACTGCGGATCAAGTTCGTCGAATCCTCGAATCCCCATCCCCCAAAACTCCCCTCGGTTTGCGAGACCGTGCCCTTCTCGAACTTCTTTACGCCGCCGGTCTCCGCGCGTCCGAAATTCTGTCCCTTCGAATTGAACAGCTCGACCTCCCCAGCCGGAGCGCCCGCGTCATTGGGAAAGGAGACAAGGAGCGGCTCGTTCTCCTTGGCCAAGCCGCTCAAGAGGCCATCGACCGCTATCTGCATACTGCCCGACCCAAACTCGTCCGCGCGAAATCGGGTGGAGAGGTCTTTCTGGGGAATCACGGTCGTCGCCTGACCACCTCCCACCTTTGGGGAATCGTCAAACGAGCCGCCCAAACTGCCGGCCTCGACACCCGCGTCTACCCCCACCTTTTGCGCCACTCCTTTGCCACCCATCTCCTCTCGGGTGGAGCCGATCTCCGCGTGATTCAGGAACTGCTCGGCCACGCCAGCATCGGAACCACCGAAATCTACACTCACGTGGATGAAGACCGGCTTGCGGCCACGATCGATCGCTTCCATCCTCGTTCCCAGAAAAGCCGCCCCCGATGAAACTCCCCTCCCTCGGACACACCTTTCGCAACGCCGAACTCCTGGCCCGCGCTCTGACCCATCCCTCCGCCCGAACCGCGCCCGGCACCCATGGCGATAACCAGCAACTTGAATTTTTAGGTGATGCGATTCTTCAGGCCGCCTTGAGTGACCTTCTCATCGCCACCCATCCCACCTCCTCGGAAGGGGAACTGACCGCCATGCGCGCCAGCCTGGCCAACCGCCACACTCTTTCCGAGCTAGGACGAGAACTGGGGCTCTCTCCCTTTTTACGAGTCGGGGTCGACGCGGCCCGAGAAAAAATTCACGAATCGACTGGTGCCCTGGCGGATGTTTGGGAAGCCATCCTCGGGGCGATTTTTTTGGATGCGGGCTACGAACCGGCTCGGACTTGGACCGGATCTGTCTACGGGGATCGCATTGCCCAAGCCAAAAAGATCGCCGAACAGGCCAACCCCAAGGGGCAACTCCAGGAACTTCTCCAATCCCGCAATCAACCCGTGCCCGTTTATGAACTGCTTGAGTCGGTTGGCCCAGATCATGAAAAGATTTTTACCATTCGCGTTTTGGTGGATGAGAAAGAAATCGGGCGAGGCACGGGCCGCAGTCGCAAATCGGCTGAATCCACCGCCGCCGCCCATGCCTTGGGACAAATCACATGAAAGGTCTCATTCAAGGTCCGGGCTTTCCTTTTGTCGCCCCCTTCGCGCTTTTCATGGGGCTTCTCTACGTCCGCCAAAACTTCCCCGAACAAAGCTGGTGGTTATACGGAGTTTGCTCCTTGGTGGTTCTGGGCCTGATTCTTTGGCTACGCCCCCGCTACCGCGGCCAAGACCCCGCCCCACCTCAGTTTCTGTCGTCCGCTCTCTTGGGACTTGGGGCCATCGTTCTTTGGATTGGGCTGGATCCTTGGATGCCCCGCACGGGAGGCCCCCGCGACAACACCTTTCCCTTCGAGGCCGCCTTTCAAATCGGGACTGTGCCGGGAGTTCTCGCCATTCTTTTTCGCATCTTTGGCGCCGTGTTGGTCGTGCCCATCGTCGAGGAGCTCTTTTGGCGTGGCTTTTTGATGCGCACCATCATTAAGCCGGAGTTCGAAGAGGTCCCTCTCGGAACGTTTCAACCCCTCTCTTTTTATATCACCACCGTCGCCTTTGCCCTGGTTCACGTGGAGTTCGGCTCGGCCATTCTTTTCGGTCTGATTGCCGGATGGTGGTTTTGCCGCACCAAATCCTTGAGGGCAGTCATTGTTCTTCACGCCGCCGCCAATCTTGGGCTAGCCGTTTACGTTCTCATCACCCGCAACTGGTTTCTCTGGTAACTCCACATGCCTCTTGGGTTTGTCCTTCTTCTCGTTCTGGGTGTCTCCTCCTGCCTCGCGGATACCTGCGACGACCTCTTCGTCCTGATCAATCAGGAGCGTGTGCAAGAGGGTCGAAAGCCTCTGGCTCGAAGCGCCCGCTTAGACCAGCTCGCGACCGAGTGGGCTCAAGTCATGGCCTCCAAGCAGTCTCAATCTCACCGAACCCTAACCAAATCACTGCTCAACTCGAACGGGTGGAAAAATCTTTCGGAAAATATCTATGGCCCGGTCAACGACGGTTCGGCCAAATCTATTTTCCATGCGTGGATGAGTAGCTCAGGTCATAAGGAAAATCTGCTCCGCGAATCTTCAACCCTGGGCGGTGTTGGCATCGCCCAAACCAAGTCGGGGGCAACCTGTGCCGTCTTTAATGGTGCCCAGCCGGCCCCACCCCAGCCCGTTGCCGCGACCAGCAATCCTTCCCCCGACAACGAGGTGGCCTTTCCCGGAGTGGGGATTCCAGATTTCGTTCCCAAAGCAATGCGGGATCCCGCCGCCGCCCTCCCCTCCAACTCCGATGGGCGCAAGCTGAACCACCTCGGCCGAACCAACTTGTAGAAATCCACGTCGATACTCGGTCGACACCTTGCCCTTGCCTTGATCGCAAACCGATCCATTATCTTATCTAATGTTGACTGTCCTCATCCGGAAACGCTTCGCCAAATATGGCAAAGTGGCTGGTTTGCTCGTGGTTTCTCTCTTTTTAGCCAAAGGGATTCTCTGGCTTCTCATCCCTGGACTGATCATCGGAAGCTGCGCCAAATGACGGCATCCGCTGCCCCCAAGGCGGACGGCATCATGGCTCGCCTCAAGGCGGGCACCGCCGCCCAACACGCGGTGGCTGAATCGAAACCTCTGGAGGCTGCCCTCATCCAAGGCTCCATTGGCCACGCCCAATATCAAAAATA